>Ga0209394_1000771_pt1 | contig 22354 bp, 25 predicted proteins | sample JNZ201metaG_FD_184122 | JGI IMG/M metagenome (GOLD analysis project Ga0209394, IMG submission 184122) | Hot spring microbial communities from Jinze hot spring, China to study Microbial Dark Matter (Phase II) - JNZ 20120812A (SPAdes) (version 3) ... | reverse complement strand
GGGGTGATAGGATGGCGATCAAGATATTGAGGAATGCTGGTGAGGAATTGGGTAGGGCTGCAGTTGCCATAGCAAGAAGGCTTTTTGATAGAAATGAGCGTATAATGATTGGCGTGTCAGGCGGCGTTTTCATAGCGGATCCGACAGTATGGGAGTACTTCAAAAAATATGTGTCAAAGCGTCTATCTAACGTAACATTCGTCCCTCCAGTAAAACATCCTGTTATAGGCGCATTAATAATGGGATACAGGGCCCTCAATATAGGAATGAGCGATGAGGATAGGGTGGCCTTGCTGAAGGGGATTGAGAAGGCGATGTTGGAGTAATTTTGGATACTAACCCTTAAATAAAATGAGGTGTTTATTGAGGTTGGTGGTTTATATGGAGAGGAAGCCCTGCCCAAATATAAAGGTTAACTTAGAGAATTGTCCATGCACATATCCATGCGATATTAAAGGGATCTGCTGCCAATGCCTACTAAACCATAGGCTACATGGCGAGCTGCCAGCATGCTACTTCCCACCTGAAGTCGAGAGAACATATGATAGATCCATAAGGCGGTTTATAGCAACTTATAGGAAATAACCTATATTACAGGCCGCCCTGCTCCCATAGAAGGCTTTGGAGGAGGTCACCTATGCTGGACGTTGTTACGCTTGGCGAGATGCTGGTTCAATTTAACTCGGTTACAACCGGACCCTTAAGACATGTGGTTTACTTTGAGAAACATGCTGCGGGCGCAGAAGCTAACTTTGCTATAGGCATGGTTAGGCTCGGCTTTAAGGCTGGGTTTATAACTCGTCTTGGAAACGATGAGTTCGGAAAATATATATTATCAGTTTTAAGGGGTGAGGGAGTGGACACTTCAAGAGTTAAGGTAGATGATGAGGCTCCAACAGGCATATATTTTATACAGAGGGGTTATCCAGTGCCAGAAAGGAGTTCAGTGGTCTACTATAGGCGGGGGTCAGCGGCGAGCAAGCTCTCACCTGAAGACATCGATGAAGACTACATTAAAGGCTCTAGGCTACTTCATTTAACTGGAATCACCCCAGCCCTAAGCGATAGCTGCATGGAGGCCACACTTAAGGCTTTGAGGATTGCTGTTGAGAATAAGGTTATGGTCTCCTTCGACACCAATGTTAGAATGAAGCTCTGGCTTAAGGCCGAAAAAGCCCGAAAAGCATTGCTTCCAATGATTGAGAAGGCGGATGTAGTTTTAACTGAGCCGGAGGACGCTGAGATTTTAATAGGGGAGAGGGAGCCGAGAAAAATAATTGATAAAATACTGGCGCTGGGCCCGAAAATAGTTGTGGTTAAGCTCGGCGCGGAGGGAGCAATGGCATCTAATGGGAAAGAGGTTGCCGTGAAGCCGGGATTTAGGGTTCCGGTTGTTGACGTTATTGGTGCTGGAGATGCATTTGCAGCTGGCTTTATGGCGAGCATACTTAAAGGGAGAAGCCTAGAGGATGCTTTACTGTTTGGTAATGCTGCAGGCGCTTTAGTTGTGACTGTTAGAGGCGATATTGAGAATTTACCTTCATGGGAGGATATTGAGAGGTTTCTTGCCTTCCAGAGAAGGGAGCATGTGATGTTTAGATAGAAAAAGGCTTATTTTATCTTAGCCGGATGCCCAAAGCGGTAAAATCTTCCTCATCATCGCAATTATTTCACTTAGAGTTTCTATTTCATCGTCGCTTAATCTATTCTTAAACTTGGTATTTAGAAGTCTTGCATGCTCCTCCGGAACATAAGTGTACAATATGTCTCCTTCATCAAAGTGCCGCCCGACTATTGGCTTATCTATTGATATCGCAACTTGCTTCCCCTTCTCAGCATACGGTATCGCTACACCCTTATCCTGTATTTGAAGTATCTCACCTATCTCCTTACCATCACTTGTCATCAGCCTCACCCTAGGCCTTATGCGGCCCGCCAAGACCTCTATGCCGACTATTGCTGGCCTAGACCTGCGGAAAACGTAGCCCGGTAAAACCCTTATCTTAGCTGGCTTTATCAGCCTCTCAAACTCGCTTCTCTCACGCTCCTCCTTCATGCTCTTCATCCACTTAAGATACTCGTCAGTTAAATGGAAGATGACGTTATTCCAGAAGATAGGTATGTTATGTGCCTTAGCCTCCTCCTCGGCGTCTGGGAGGATCTTGACGTTGAACGCTAGGACAACTCCGTATAGAGGCTCCTTCTCCTTAACGATCATTGCCTCAGTCACATCCCTCTTTGAGACGTCCCCAACATCAGCAAGCCGTATCGGTACACCGTTGCGAGATAGGCTTTCAGCTATAGCTTCGAGGGAGCCCAACGCGTCAGCCTTCAAAACAACACCATCGATCTCAGTAGATATCCTTATCCTCCCAATCTCCTCTAAAACATCTTTAATATACTCCTCTACCTTATCCTCTGAGGGGACAGCGTATACTGGAGCTCCGGCCAACGCGTCTTCAAGGTTTGGGGCAACTATCTTCACGCCAGCAGCTGCATGAACCTCATCAACGGATAGGAATTTTTCTCTTGGATCCCTTATCTCGTCAAGCGGCTTAGGCATAAGTATTGCTCTCACATTTGTTATAATGGGCTTCTCCTTACCGCCGAGCACTATTGTATCGCCCCTCTTAAGAACACCATCATAGATTATGGCGTTTACAGTTACGCCTAAACCAGCCTCCTCCTTAACCTCTAGAATTGTACCCCTCGCTGGACCACTGGTAGTTTGGAGTCTTTTTTGGAGATACTGCTGCGTTAAGCCTGCCAGAACGGCTATAAGCTCCGGTATCCCCTCACCGGTCTTCGCGCTCGTCGGAATTATGGCGACAGTTCTCGTAAAATCCCTTATTCTATCAAACCTATCGGCCCTGAACGATAGCTCAGAGAATTTTCCAATAATCCTATATATATGCTCATCCAATAACTGTCTCACAGCGGGTTCCTGCTTTTTATAAGATTCTAGGAATGGGGCGTTCGGATAAGGTTTCCATCCGGGGATCCTGTCAATCTTATTTGCGGCTACTAGGAATGGTGTTCTCCTAGACTTTAAGATTTCAATAACCTCATATGTCTGAGCCTCAAACCCCTTCAAAACATCTATCACCAATATTGCTATGTCGGCTATCCCACCGCCCCTCCGCCTGAGGTTTGCGAAGGCCTCATGCCCGGGAGTATCAATCACTAATAGCCCAGGTATCTTAATCTCTCCACCAATAATCTTTAGAAATGGACCAGCTATCTCCTTTAGTGTCTCCATTGGGAAGAAGCTTGCGCCTATATGCTGAGTCATGCCTCCAACCTCGCGGGCTTGGACGCTGGTCTTTCTTATTAAGTCGAGTAGCGTGGTTTTGCCAGTATCTACGTGTCCAAGAACGCAGACGATGGGTTGCCTAATCCGAATACTCATCAAACCACTCTCGCTTTAGGAAATTATGCCTTCCCTCGGCTACGCACAGTCAAGCAATGGAATAGTAAGCAATCTATATAAATAAATCTCTACCTTTCGCAATCCTCTATAAGAAAATTGGAGTAGTGTTCCCTGTTCTTGGAGGCTGAAAAATCTAAATGGCTAATATCTTCATGTAGTTTACGTTCCTCTTAACAAGATCAACTGCAGCATTTATCCTTCTAGAATCCTTGGGCTTTATTCTCCCAATAACCTTTTGTACATGCTGGAGCGTTGTGTAAGTATCGTATGGTACAAGTATTAGTGGAATATTAAGGGCATCTGCCTTCGGAAAGACCTTCGCGCTTGGATATAGATTTCCAGTTAAAATTATTGCGGCTACATCCGTCTCAAGAGCTGTTAGGATTATGTCTGTTCGATCCCCACCAGTAATCACAATCTCATTAGATATCTTCCGGAAATATTTCACCGCGCTCTCAGGGGTCATTGCGCCTATAAGTATTGCTTCAACAACCCTATCTAACCCTCCTCCTCCGGCTAAAACCCTCCCGCCAATGAAGTCGCATATTTCTCTAACGGTTGGGGCGCTAAGCATCTTATCCTCTGGAATCAAGCCAAGAACCTCTACGCCGTTCCTCTCGATAAACGACTTAATCACCCTCTCAGTCCGCTCCATCCTGTCCTGTGGTATCCTGTTTAAAACGACGCCGAATAGCCTAGTGCCCCACTTTATACAGCAGTCCTGAATCTGCAGAATATCATCCACGACAGAGTCTTCTTCAGCCCTTTCAACGAGAAGTATTTCAGCATTAAATTCCTTAGCGAGCTTTGGGATTGAGCATCCTAAAAATGCTCCTGCTGAGAATGTAGGTGGCCCTTCTATAAACATTAAGTCTACATCCCTAGAAATCTTTTCATAAGATCCCCGCACGCTTTCAATGCAAGTTTTCAGATCAATTCTTATAAAATCCTCTAGGAATTCGCTCCTTCTAAGCACTATTGGACATATAACGCTACTCTCATGCCCAGAGTTCAGGATTGACCTAATTATCTCTACATCCTCATCTGTTTGCTCTCTTCCAGGGATCAGTGAGGAGCTGAAACCTATAGGCTTAAAGTATCCTGCCCTTTTACCCATCTCCTTGGCAATAAATGTAAGCGCTATTATAATGGCGCTTTTGCCAGAAAGCTCGTCTGTCGAAGCAACATATATGGCTCTCTTAACCATCTTCACCCCTCATATATACTTCTCAATACTTTTACTTTACTTTATCTTTACGTTATTATTACTCTTATATCTACTCCTAGGCATCCTTCACCGCTCTCATAAACGAAGAGCGGGTTCACCTCTATTTCAGATATCTCCTCAACTTGAGCCATAACCTGCGATATTCTAAGGATCACATCTATCACAGCATCTATATCTGAAGGCGGCTCACCCCTAACACCCCTGAGAAGGATATATGCTTTAGTCTCCTCAATCATTTGAGCCGTCTCGCTCTTTGTCAGAGGACCTAGACGATAGGAGACATCTCTCAGAAAGTCGACGTATATTCCGCCCAAACCGAACATTATCAGCGGACCGAATTGCGGATCCCTAACAGCCCCAACAATAACCTCTCTCCCACGAGGCACCATCCTCTGCACTAGCACGCCCAATATTCTTGCGCGTGGCATGATGGTCCTTGTCCTCCTAACAAGAAGTTCATAGTTCTCTTCCACATCAGCCCGACTTTTAATTCCAAGCACGACTCCACCAATATCTGTTTTGTGTATGATGTCGGGCGATACGATCTTCATTGCTATGGGGTAGCCTATTTCATCGGCGATCCTACCAGCCTCTTCCCTGCTTCTGGCAACAGCAGCCCTAGGCATAGGTATGCCGGCGGCATCAGCAATAATCATACTCTCGTCTATTGTCAGAGACTTTCTTCCCTCGGATCTTGCGTGTTGAATAACCTCCCTGATTCTATCGACATCTATCCTCACTTTAGGGGCTTCCTCCTCGATAGGTGAGTTAAGTATTAGAGTGTACTCGTACATCGCTTTTAGGGCGTGGACAGCCTGCTCTGGAAACGCATAATTCGGTATTCCACCCCTTTTAAGCGTCCTTATAATTGGTGAGGTCTCCTCAAACCCCATAAAGGAGGCGAGGATTGGCTTATCTGAGGTCCTCCCAATATCAGCTAGAGTTTCAGCAACCTTCTCCGATGGGGTTACTACTTGAGGGGTTAATATGACTATTATTCCATCAATCCCATGGCTTCTTAAACCAGCCTCAATAGCCGACCTGTAGCGCCTCTCATCAGCATCACCTAAAACGTCTATAGGATTGCCTAGGCTGGCGTGGGGAGGCATGCTTTTTCGCAGTTCCTCTAAGATGTCATACTCTAGGATTGGTAAATCTAAGCCGGCTTTCTCACATGCGTCAGCCGCAAGTATGCCTGGGCCGCCTCCATTGGTCACTATTAGTACCCTTCTACCCTTAGGCAGTGGTTGGGAGCTGAATGCCAGGACTAGGTTGAATAGCTCCTCTACTGTGGCCACCCTTATCACTCCAGCCTTCCTGAAGGCTGCAGAGAAGGCGGTTTCTGAGCCAGCTAGGGAGCCCGTGTGGGATGAAACCGCCTTTATGCCGGCGCTTGTCGTCCCAGCCTTCACGGCGATTATGGGCTTTCTCCTAGAAACTCTTCTAGCAACCTCAATGAAGCGCCCTCCCTCCTTAACGCCCTCAATATAAAGGCCAATAACCCTCGTATCTTCATCCTCGCCCAAAGCCTCTATAAAGTCTGTGGCGTTTAAGTCCGCTTCATTACCTAAGCTTATGAATTTCGTAAAGCCGATCTCATTTCTAATAGCCCAGCTCAATATTGCGCTCCCAAGGGCTCCACTCTGAGATATGAAGGCTATGTTGCCGGGCGGGGGCATTACTGGTGCAAATGATGCGTTCACGCGATTCTGGACGCTTATTATACCAAGGCAGTTTGGGCCCTGCATGCGCATGCCATATCTCCGACATATGCTGACGATTTCACGTTCTAGCCGTGCCCCCTCACTGCCAGTTTCGCCGAAGCCAGCGGAGATAACGACCACGCCCCTAACACCCCTAACGCCGCAGTCCTCTAAGACAGATGGCACAACCTTGGCTGGGACAACTATAACGGCTAGGTCAACTTCCCCTGGAACATCCTTAACGCTTCCATAACATTTAAGCCCTAAGATCTCATCTGCATTTGGATTTATCGGGTAGATTGACCCCTTAAACCCTCCACTAATAAGATTCCTGAGTATTCCATGCCCAATCTTAGATGGGTCTCTGCTCGCACCTATAACGGCAATCGCCTTAGGATTAAAGAACATATCTAGCTTCATAGATTGACCTCAAAACATCCTCAAACAATCCTATATTAATTCTTTTTGACAGGTTATAGATGGCAGGGGGATGGAAGCCCTTTAACTTTACCCTCTCTTTCCATTTTCAGCATGATTTAAAAATTAGGAGAAAAACTATTTACTCATCTACTTTAAATTCCATTAATATCTTCTTTCTTGTATCCTCAAAATGCTTTGGTAAATTTTCCGGCAGTAGGTTTCTGGCCAGGTACTCGGAGAAGTGCCTTGAATATTTCTCCGGGCTTTCTGATGCTAGCATCTCAGCATATTTTGCTATGTGCTCTCCACGTATTCTAGATTCGTCTGGCAGGATGGACTCGTCATGCGGGACTTCAATTCCGGCATCTATAAATCCCTTCATCGCCGCGAAGACCGCTGCGCCTTTAGAGGGCGTGTGTAAGCCTATATCTAAGATGGCTTCTTTTATGCCTTCTCTCACAGCCTTTAAGCCGCATAGCAGCCCAGTTAAGTATGCTGCTGGAAGATTGTTCAAGTCGCCGAGCCAACCATACTTTCTTCTAAGCTCTCTGGAGTGTGCTGAGGTTATGACTATGTCCCCTATAACAGTTGCCCTTACGATCTGAGCAATTATATTCTTGTTGGTCTTCCTAATCACAAGCCTAGGGCGGTCTGAGAGTATAAGCTTCTTTCTAAGCCTATAATCCGTTTTACCCTCCCTACGCCTCCTAAATGGAACGCTATAAGATGGTCCTTTAGCCATCATCTCTTCCTCCTTAATCCATGCACCTCTATGTAGCGGTGCAGGTCTGCTATGGATTTAAAGACTCCTGCCTTAGCCTTAAGATATAGCTGCCTATAAACCCTGACAGATATGACGCGCTTCTCCCTAAGCTCACGTAATCTTCTTCTCAGAGCCCTAATCTTCTCAACCCACTCCTTCTCATGGCTTATTCTAGCGCCAGCCGCTCCGCTCCTTTTCCCTACCCCCCTACGCCTACCCTTCCTCTTCTTCTCATGTATAATGCGGGCTCTGGCCCGGCTAACGCCCTTATCTTTCAGCTTTCTTATTACACCCTCATGTATAAGCCTCTTGATATCCTCCCTTGTTATCGCGGCTTCAACCTCCTCGATTCTTTCTGGGTCTATCCATACCCTCTCCTCGCCAACGCCAAGGATCTCTGCAGCCATCCTACGCTGGCTCTTTAAGCTCAAGACGTGAACACCCCCATTATATGGCTATGATTGGCTAGCCTTTGTAGCCTCCTTCTTCTCCTCCAGTGGCACGCCTGGATTTAAGATGCGTATTCCCATCTCCTGGGCCTTCCTGAGTATCTCAGCTCTTTTCTTAGCGCCTACCGTATGAGCTATTCTTATAGCCTCCACGCCAGGATCTACTTTACTCAAATCATCGACATTATACACTATAACTTCTCTATAAGCCGAGGGGTGTAAACCCCTAGCCGCCTTTGGGCCGCCATATCCAACTTTAACTTTAGCTGGCCAGCCCTTAACTTCCTTGCGCATCTTGCTATCTATGCCCCTAGGCTTCCTCCAGCTCTCATCTAGGCGGTCGTATCGCCAGCTCTCCTGCCTAACGAAGTTCGGCTTCTTCTTCTTAACCTTCTCCCTCAGCTCAACTATCTCCTTCAGCTTTTCCAGGCTCTCGCTTCTAGGACTCAACTAACCAGCCCCTCCAGCTTCTCATAAACATATATTCCATCTAGAAACCTGCGGGGATCTCTCTCCTTTATCCTAGTTGCCTGCTCTATATTTGCTGCTGTCTGGCTGACCTCTTCGAGATTTATTCCCTGCACAATTACATCGTCGCCCTTAACAATAATTTTAGTGTTACCAACAATCTTCGCTATCCTAGGGGCTCTCTCGCCCATAAAATTCTCTATTAAGACTTTATCCCCGCTAACCTTCACAGATATTGGGAAATGGGCATAAACAATCTTAAGCTTATAAGTGAATCCTTTAGTTACACCTCTAATCATATTCTTGATATGTGCGGCAACAGTCCCAACATGGGCTTTCTCCCTTCTCTTTGGATTTAGGGCTGAGATCTCAACCTCCCCCTCTGATACAATTATTGACACTGGGTGGCCTGAGAAGTCTCTAGAGAGGCTGCCCAGCGGCCCACTCACCTCTACCAACATATTGTTTACACTAACCTTTACGCCTTCCGGGATCTTAACCTTCCTAACCTCCCTCTTAATTACTTCAACTTCCTGCATCTGCATTTAAATTCCCCTGCTAGTAAACATAAGCTAAAAGTTTTCCCCCAATACCTCTCTTCTTAGCCTCTATATGGGACATAACTCCCTCTGGAGTTGAGACTATAAGTATTCCCATGTCCCTAGCTGGAAGATAAGTTTTCTCCCACTTCTCAATATCCTTAGCCTTAAAAGAATATCTTGGTCTTATAGCCCCACACTTATTTATCCTGCCTAGAAGCTGAACCCTAAATTTTCCAGTCCTGCCGTCATCGATGAATTCAAACTCACCAATATAGCTATGTATTTGCATTACTCTAAGAACATTACCCAATAGCTTGGATGCCGGCATTATATAACACTCCTTCTTTCTCCTCATCTCATTGTTATAGATTGTTGTTAAGCCATTTGCTATAGTATCCATGTTCATTCCCATTCACCCTCTAATTATACTTCTTAAAACCCAATTTTTCGGCAACCTCTCTGAAGCACTGGCGGCAGAGCATTAAACCATATCTTCTTATTATGGGGCCATAGGACCCGCACCGTCTACACGGTCTACTACCCTTACCAAACTTTCTCTCCTTTCTCCGAGTTTTCTCGCTCACTCTTTACGCCTCCCTCTTCTCTTCTCCCTCTTCTCCTCAGTTAACTCGACCCCAAACTCCTCCCTCATGAACGCCATGGCTTCCTCAGCTGTCAGCCTATGTCTCATGCCAACTTTAGATCTTGCGCGCCTCCTATATTTAACCCTATAGCCGGGCCTGCAAAGAGACACGCATACATCCATACCTATTATGCCGAGCTCCGGAGAATATTTTGTTCCAGGTATTTCGATATGTTCACTGATGCCGAATGAAAAGTTTCCGAAGGGATCAAACGAGCTTACTGGTATCTTATTATCGATGGCTTCTAAGGCTCTCTTTAAAAACTCTACCGCTCTTTCCCCTCTAAGTGTTACTAGGCATGCTATTGGCTCTTTCCTCCTTATTCCGAAGTCTTTGATTGTCTTCTTAGCCCTCCTAAAGCAGGGTTTCTGGCCAGTTAGCTCCTCGATTATCTTTATGGCTTTCTCTAGGGGTTCGCCAGACCTTCCAACGCAGCAGTTCACAACAACCTTCTCAATTCTAGGCTTAAGCATGGGGTTTTCCTGCCACCTAACCTTGAACTCATTAATCTGTTCAGCTGACAACATTTTCCTCCTCAACCCCCTCAGCTGGTAGCGAGATCCTCGCCTCCTTATCGCCTATAACAAATAGGTAGTCTAGTATTGTGGAGTATGTGGCTCCCTTGCTATCTTCTATAGTTACGAGACTCCTGCGCTTCTTTTGACCCTCAATTACGTCGATTGACTTTATTATCCCATATTTCCCTATGTTCTCACCATCCACAATAATGCCCATCATCCCCTCCTCAAGCCTTAAATGCTCAAGGATCTCTTGGTTAGGCAGCCCGATCTTCAACGCATCGAGCGTTCTATAAATGTTTCCAGATGGCTTACTTGGATCTTCGCTTCGGACTAGTATGTTTCTCCCATCATGAAGGTTTAATTGTATATGGCCCCCATTAATCGTAATCTTATCCTCTATCCTACAGATCTTATAATTGGCTTCTTCAGGCTCTATCTTATGGAGAATTAAACCCTTTTTAAATGGGAGAACCCTATAATTGGCTTTGATTTCAGGTATTGAAACAACATCCATCAATCCTACTGGAAAATGTTCATCGCGCCTAATTCTACCATCAACCAAAATTTTACCCTGAGAAATAATCTTTTTTGCCTCCCTCATGGTCTCAGCCAAGCCCAATAGATCCCTAACGATTATTCCTAGCGGTATGGAGCGCTCTATGGGATGGGGGCCTGGGCTCGGCTTAAGAGTCCAAACATATTTCTTCCTATGTATAGGCCAGAATGCGGGAGCTGCCTCCCGCTTGAGATGTCTGCCTCCACCCATCTTACCCATCACTATACACCCTCAACCATGGAATTATGTTTAATGAGCTTCTACCTCACTTACAGGAGCCTTCTCACCCTCTTTGGTCTCCTCAATAAATCCTCTTCTCTCTAATATCTTTTTCCTAAGCTTATCGTCTAGATTTAAGCGTATAATCTCAACATTGGATGGGTGGATTGGAACCAATATTGTTGTTCCATCAACCTTCTGCCGAGTTATGCCCTCAACAAATATTCGGTACTTCTTCCTATCAACCCTAATAACTTTACCCTCGACACCCTTATAGTCGCCCCTAAGAACCCTGACAACATCGCCGCTCCTAACTGGAAGAGATCTAGTACCATAGTTTTTTCGCAGCTCACGTGAAAGGTGGGCTGAGAGTATCTTGCCGCGAATGTGGTAAGGCGCCTGGAAAAGCCTTTTTCTCTGCTTACCAGGCTTAATAGTCTTACTCCTCATAAATAACCCCCTATATTATTATGCTTGCGGCGCTAGCTATTCTCGGCCACCTCTCCGCAGCCTCCCTAGCCACAGGCCCATGGATCTCGGATCCACGCATCTCTCCCTCAGGCGTTATGATGACGGCAGCATTATCTTCAAATTGAACCCATATGCCCTCCGGACGCCTGTAAGGCTTCCTCTGCCTAACTATCACTGCATGAAATATCTTTTTACGCATGTCCGGGGCGCCCTTCCTAACAGAAACAACCACGATGTCTCCAACAGCGGCTGCGGGTGCTCTCCTGTGCCTTCCCTTATATCCGAGAACCTGTATTAGCCTAAGCTCTTTTGCCCCAGAATTATCGGTGCACTTGATTATTGAGCCGATGTTTATTCCCCTACTTACTCTAGTTTTAGGTTTTCCAATACCCTTAGCCTGTAGCCCTCTTGTCTTTGCCTTAGCCGCCAACTTTAAGTCACCTCCTTACGGCCTATTTTCTCTACTATAACGAATGAGACTGTTTTGCTTATTGGTCTGCACTCAGCTATCCTTACGATGTCATTTTCAGCAGCATTTATGCATGGCGGGTTATGGGCTGGTATTCGGCTATGCCTACGTTCATAACGCTTAAATTTCGGCACGTATTGCACATAGTCACGCCTAACAATGACGGTCTTCTGCATCTTAGCGCTTACAACAACGCCCTCAAGTATTCTACCCCTAATCTTCAGTGAGCCGTGGAAGGGACAGTACTCGTCATCGCATGTTTTCTCCGGAGGCTTAATTGTGTACGACATCACCAACGTCTCCTAATCATTTTCTTAACCCTATCTTCAGGCCGTCCAATTAAAACTTTACCATCAACCTCAATAATGGTTTTGTCTAATAGAGTGAAATGGAAAACGCAATTCTCCTTAATCAAAACCTTCTCTTCACCATCCTTACAAATAATCCTAAATGTATTTTTTGTCTCGTCAATTACCCTACCACGCAAATTTACGCAGGAGGGGTTCGTACTTTTAACGACTTTAACATCCAGCCCAATAAACTCGTCTTGGAGAATATGTGATATGTTCTTCATCTGCCTGCCCTATCCTCCTCACTATTAACTGTAAGTATGCGGGCTATTGTCCGCCTAATCTCCCTAATCCTAGCGGGCTTCTCAATAGCTCCCCCAGCCTTAACCATGGTTCTCAGCCTAGATAGCTCTGCACGTAGTTCGCTTAACCTCCTCATACGCTCCTCACGGGACATGCGCCTAATCTCTCTAACCCTAAGTATTGCCATCTCGGCTATCCTCCCTCCGACCCGGCTTGACTAGCTACCTCCTCAGCCTTCTCTTCAATAAGCTCTATTTCGTCTGGGAATTTTGCTTCAGGCGAAACTATGGTAACCTGAACCCCAAATATTCCGGGCTTCAGGTAAACATGCGTGACAGCCCTTTTAACATACTTCATTGCAGGCTCCCCGCTCTTTGGTATATATCCATCCCTAAACTTCTCGGCTCTAGCTCTTTCTGTTCTTAGCTTACCGCTTATAGTTATCTCGGCCCCCAGGGCTCCGGCGCCCATTATCTGCTTCAAAGCCCAGTATCCAACACGCCTAAAATGTATCCCCCTCCTAAGGGCGGCGGCTATCCTAGAAGCCATAACATGCGGATTCAGCTCCGGAACCTCTATTTCAGCAACTGATATCTGCGGGTTTGGGAGATTAAACTTCTCCTCTAAAACCTTGGCTAGGCTCTTTATGGTCTCTCCTCCGCGCCCTATAATAAGGCCTGGGCGCACAGCATATATAACGACATTTGTGCCGAGCGGGGTTTTAGTTATGTGGACACCGCCATAACCGGCTCTCTCAAACTCTTTCCAGAGGAACTCGTCTATCTCGGCTTTCCTAATATTCTCTTTTACAATATGCTTAATATATGCCATCCTTTATCCCTCCCTCACCTGCTCAAGAACGATCTCAACATGGCAGAGCGTCTCAAACTTCGGCGTAGCCCTGCCAAATGCCCGGGGAATATACCTCCTTATCTTTGCTCCCGGATAAGCTGATGCATGGATTATCCTCAGCTTTTCTGTATCAAACCCCTTATATTCAGCATTCGCCTCAGCATTTTCAAGGACCTCAAGTATTCTGGAGGCTGCTTTAACTGGGTATCTCCCGGCTCCGCTTAAGCCCCTCCTGTGTGGAAGTTTCTTCTTATAGCGTCTATATGGGACGGCTTTCTTCTTAGAGATTACTTGGTTTAGGTATTCCTTCGCCTCGCCAAGCATCATGCCTTTTATGGCTGCACAGATCTCTCTGGCGGCTTTAGGAGATATTCTAAGATCTCTACCACTGGCCTTAACCATAGTATCCGGATTATAGGTGGTTATTGAATAGCCCCACTCAGGCAAATATTCTTCACCATATTATTAGTGAATGAGAAAATGCAACAGTTATTTATAAGAGTTTTTCTCTATGGCAAACCTAGATGCTTAAACTATGAAGGCTGTTTTAGCCTTTTATCCTCCGCCGATAACGGTCATAAGTGCTAATGTATCACCGTCCTTAAGGGCTGTATGGCTTACGTTTGTTGGGTTTATGGCGGAGCCGTTAAGGGCCACTATTAGAGGTGGGTCTATTGGGTTATCGGACACACTGCTAATAAGATCCTTAAGCAATGTGTGGTGCTTCGATACTTCAGTTAGTAGGTCTTTAACGGAGGCCCCTTCAGGTAGCTCGTATTCCTCCTCGCCCTTACCAGCCTTATATCTGGTAACCCCGAGATAAATGACTTTGATCCTCATAGTCCCCGATAAAATTTGTGGAGACAGATAATTTAAACCTTGCCATGCCATAAAATTTTAAATTTTTCTATCAGATTTCTCCTCATAAGTCTGGGGAAAAGTTTAAGAAACCTGTTTATCAGGTTTTTATACCTGCGATGAGATTATTCTTTTTGGTTATATCGAGAGGTATAAGTATTGTCCAGCGGCACGGATATTGAAATTGGCTTCAGCATCGATTACTCAGATTTCCTATTTGAGAATAGTTTGGTTAGTGTTGTCGCTGTTAGGAGTTCGCCTAAAATCGACCTTATAGGCTTCTCGGTCGGCCCATTTGAGGAGGGGCGCGAGTATGAACTTAGGCTTTGGGTTGCAAGGGAGCTTGAGGCAGATGGCATAGTGAGGGTTAGGGAAGGCGGATTGGATGCGGCTAAACTCTATAAGATCCAGTGGACTGAGCGCATACAGTCGGTTGGTCAGCTATCGACGTTACCGGAGGACTTCTATCCCAGGCTTAGGCGCCTAATCAACGATCTTAAGGCTGTCTCGAAAACGAGCCCGGAGAAATTGAGGGAATATGAGCAGGTTCAGAATCTTGCACAGGACATAGTTAATTGTAGACTTAGAAAAATTATTTATCTGGCCTCAACCCCGGTGCCGGAGAGCCAGGCTCCGAAGAACCTGACGTCTGAAGAGAAGAGCCTTTATGAGAGTTTGCGCCATATTATAGACGAGTGGAGGTCGAAAATAATTCAAGCTTAACCAGTCCAGAGAGTGGATGTATGAGTGAACTCATAGTTGAGAATCCGCTCGAAAAGTTCAGTTCGCTATTTAAGTCGGCTAAGTATCGCCAGAGGATAGCCCAGATGGCTCTCAGCTCCTCAACGTCGCTTATACTTGACTTCGAAGACCTTTTAATCGTCGATCCGCACTTGGCCGATGGCATAATTGAGAAGCCCAAAGAATATTTTAGGTACGCTAATAGTGCAGCCTTCGGGCAGCTTCAGATAGAAGCTCCGGAGTACGCTGAGAGGATTAAGGAGGCAGGTGTGACCGTTAGGGTGCGTGGGCTACCGCATATAACGCCGCTGCGTAAGCTTGGATCCGAGCATATCGGTAAGCTCGTAATGATTGAGGGGATAATAATGCGGGCATCAACAGTTAGGCCCATTGTGACCATGGCAGCCTTCAGGTGCAGAAGATGCGATACTGAGGTCTACGTCCCTCAGAACGGAGCTTTCCTAGAGCTTCCAGTTAAATGTAGTAATAGGGCTTGCGGTAAGGGCGGGCCCTTTGAGTTCATCCCTGAAAAGTCTAAGTTTATTGATTATCAGGAGCTTAGAATTCAAGAGTATCCGGAAGATATTCCGCCAGGCCAGACTCCCCGCTCCCTAGATATTAGGGTTATCGGCAAGGATATTGTTGATGTTGCGAGACCGGGCGATAGAGTTTACATTGTCGGCATAGTTGGCGCTGAGTCGACATCATATCCGAGGACTGGTAAAAGCAGAGCGTTCACGCTCTACTTAGATGCAAATTATATCGATGCGGCTGGCAGAGAGCCTGAGACCCTACTTATAAGCCCTGAGGAGGAGGAGCAGATACTTAGGCTTGCCAGGGATCCAAAGATACATGAGAAGATAATTCAATCCATTGCCCCATCAATATACGGCTATGAGCATATTAAGGAGGCAATAATGTACCTCCTCTTCGGAGGCGTGCCGAAGCACCTACCGGACATAAATGTTAGGGGTGATATCCACGTCCTCCTGGTTGGTGATCCAGGGACGGCGAAGTCGCAGCTGCTCCGATATGTTCAGAGGATTGCGCCGAGAGGCCTATATACGAGCGGTAGGGGGACTACGGCAGCTGGGCTGACGGCAGCTGTTCTGCCATCTCCAACTGGTGGTATGACGCTTGAGGCTGGCGCACTTGTTTTGGCTGATAAGGGCATAGCATGCATAGACGAGATTGATAAGATGAGGAATGAGGATAGGGTTGCCATACATGAGGCGATGGAGCAGCAGACCGTGTCTGTCGCTAAGGGTGGTATAGTTGCGACGCTGAATGCCCGCACAGCCATCCTTGCCGCAGCAAACCCAGCGCTCGGCAGATATGACCCCTATAGGACTGTTGCTGAGAATATATCCCTACCCGTAACGATACTTTCAAGGTTTGACTTAATATTCGTCCTCAGAGATGTCCCAGATAAAGAGTTTGACTCTAGGATGAGCGAGCACATGCTTAAGCTGCATATTAAGGAGGCGCCTCCAACAGAGCCCCCCATACCGCCTGACCTGCTCAGAAAATATATTGCCTACGCCAGGAACAATATTAGGCCTGTTTTAACCCCTGAAGCAATGGAGCGCCTCAAGGAATTTTATTTGGAGATGCGGTCTGCCAGTGAGGGCGAGGGGTCGCCTATAGCCATAACTGCCCGTCAGCTCGAAGCGCTAGTCAGGATTGCTGAGGCTAGGGCGCGTGCAGCCCTAAGGAATGTTGTTCTGTCTGAGGATGCTGAGGCTGCCATAAATATTATGAGGAAGTCTCTTGAGGAGGTTGGGATAGACGTATCATCAAAGAAGTTTGACATAGATATTATAATGGTTGGTAAGCCTAGAAGTGTCCAGGATAAACTGCGTGTTATCCTTAGTACAATTGTTGATATGGAGAAGGAGAGTGGTATGGTTAATAGGGCTGATCTGCTTGAGAGGCTGAGCAGCGAGTACGGTATAGCTAGAAGTGAAGCCGAAAAGCTAATACAGCAGATGATACGTGAAGGAACTCTGTATGAGCCTAGGGCCGGATACTTAAAGAAGACTTAGCGGTAAAGGTTTCAGCCTTGCTGATTGAAGAGTTAAATATTCACCCGGATGTTAAGAGGGTTCTCATAGAGGAGGGTATAAGGGAGCTATTCCCACCCCAGGTCGAGGCGATAAGGGCTGGTGCGCTTGAGGGGAAGAACCTTCTCCTAGCCAGCCCGACAGCCTCAGGTAAAACTCTGGTTGCTGAGCTATGTGCACTAAAGCATATTCTGGAGAATGGTGGTAAGGTTCTATATTTAGCGCCGCTTAAGGCTTTGGCGAACGAGAAGTATGAGGAATTTAAGAAGTATAGCGTTATACGTAAGCCCGATGGCAGATACGTGAGCGTAGGCATAAGCACAGGCGACTTTGATAGTAGCGACCCATGGCTTGGGAGATTCGACATCATTGTGACGACAAACGAGAAGTGTGATTCGCTTTTGAGGCATAGGGCTCCATGGATGAGCGAAATAACTCTTATAGTTGCAGATGAGGTTCACCTACTCAATGATGTTGAGCGGGGCCCTACGCTTGAAGTTGTCTTGGCTAGGCTTATGCAGTTAAATCCAAACATTCAGGTGCTGGCTTTAAGCGCAACGGTGAAGAACTCGGATGAGATAGCGGAGTGGCTTAGGGCCGAGGCCATAACGACTGAGTGGAGGCCGGTTAAGCTCCGTGAGGGTGTCCTGCTGGACGATGAGATACAGTTTAAGGATGGGGGTTCAACTAGGGTGAACCGCCTAGTTAAAGATCCATCAATAAATCTTGCGCTACACGCTGTTAGGCATGGTGGGCAGGTCCTTATATTCGCGTCTTCTAGGAAGAACGCTGTAAGCCTGTCTAGGAAGGCTGCCCCTGAGGTGGGCGCCCTGCTTCCTAAGTCGCTTAAGCGCTCGCTGGACAATATAGCCGAGGAGATCCTATCGTCTGGAGAGAGGACTAGGTTGAGCGACCTTCTAGCCGAGCTTGTTAGGAATGGGGTTGCATTTCATCACGCCGGCTTATCGGGGGTACATAGGAAAATCATTGAGGATTCTTTTCGTGATGGAAAGATTAAGGTTTTGACGGCTACTCCAACATTGGCTTTCGGCGTTAATCTGCCGGCTAGAATGGTGGTTATAAGCGATTATAGGCGATATGAGCCGGGCTACGGCTACTACCCCATATCCGTCTTAGAGTATAAGCAGATGGTTGGGCGCGCTGGCAGACCTAAATATGATGATGTTGGCGAGGCGGTTCTTGTGGCTAGAACCGAGGAGGAGCGCGACTATCTAATGGAGGGCTTTGTTTTAGCTAAGCCTGAGCGGATATGGTCTAAGCTTGGCGTTGAGCGGGTTTTGAGGAGCCATGTTTTGGCTACGATAGCGTCCGAGTTCGCCTACTCGGAGCAGGGCGTATATGACTTCTTCTCTAAAACTCTTTACGCCTACCAATATGATATTGGCGCGATTAAGGGCACGATAAATAGGATCCTAAAGTTCCTCTACGATGAAGGCATGATAGAGTATGAGGGCGGCTTCATCCGCGCAACCGAGTTCGGCGCAAGGGTCTCGCAGCTATATATTGACCCGGTTTCAGCCATAATAATCCGCGACGCGCTTAAGGGGAGGGCGCCGAAGCTAGCGGACATTAGCTTCCTCCACATGATATCGCGTACGCCTGATATGGCTCCCAGGCTTAGGCCGGCTTCTAGCGAGATCGATAAGATCGCGCTCTTCGTTGAGGAGCATAGGGATGAATTCATGTTCGATGTTCCGGACGAGTGGGCTGATCGAATAGAGTTCGAGGAGTTTCTGGGCGAGGTTAAAACAGCCCTAGTCTTAAATGCTTGGATAGAGGAGTACAGCGAGGATCAGATAATTGAGTTTTTCGGGGTTGAGCCCGGAGACCTCTACCATTTAACCGAGACCGCTAAATGGCTCCTCTACGCATCATATGAGCTGGCGAAGCTGCTCGGCCATAGGGATCTACTCTCTAAGCTGGCTGAGCTGATGGAGCGCGTTGAGCATGGCGTGAGAGCCGAGCTGCTTCCGCTGGTTAGGCTTGAGGGCGTAGGCCGGGTTAGGGCGCGCATACTTTACAATGCTGGGCTGAGAACAATCGAAGATCTTAGAAAGGCATCTGTAGAGAATCTTATGTCGCTGCCGTACATAGGCCCAAAGATAGCGAAGAAGATAAAGGAGCAGGTTGGCGGAACACTAACGCAGGAAGAGTGGCGGAAGCTGACCCAAGCGGCTAGTAGGCAGGAGCAGCAGCCGCTGACAGAATATTATGGCAAAAGCTAGGTGACATTGTGTAAGGTTTTTGTGGTGGCTCTCTAAGTTAAGCAGAGATAAAAAAAGGAAAAAGGAGAGGAAGGAATATTTAGTGTCTCTTTGTTTTCAATAGCAGTTTTGTTGAAGCTAAGATTGTTGCGGCGAGAATAATGACGATGATGGGTTCGGTTATTATTGTTGTTTCCGGAGCGTTAAAACTTGAGCTAACGATTATTTCGCCGCCTACCGGAATCTTCTCTACTACTGTTACTGGTGTTCCGGTGGTGCATGTGTTATCATTGGTATCTATCTCGCCATTTACGGGTAATGCTCGAACCTCAATCCAGTATGTTCCGGGATCCACGCCGCTGGTGTCCCAAATAAACTCTAATGTCGCTTCCTTTCCTGATTCCAAGGTCATTGTTTGGTCGGAGCCTATTTGTATGGGTGATATGGTCGGTGTTCCATAGTAGCATCTTACTGTGAATGTCTCGGTTTCGCTTCCATCGTTTCTTATAACTGCTGTAATTTTCACTATCCCCCCTCTTATTACGCTAGTCACATCGGTGCTTTGGCTTACAGCCACAATGTCGTGAACCTGAACCTTTATTGTAGTCGCTGCTGTGCAGTTATTGTTTTCTTCATAGGTTTCAAGCAATTCCCTGCTAGAATCGGCCATGGCGCGAATATAATAGGTTCCCGGCGGAACTCCACTCGTGTCCCACGCAAACCTTATGGTGGTTTCTTCATTTTCTCCAAGGCTGTAGACTCTGATTGTGTGTATTGGCTCTATTTTCATCCATGTTGTTTGGTCTGGGCTATAGAAGAGCGTTACATTGAATGTTTCAGCAGAATAGTTTCCGCTATTCTTTACAACCACGTCTATTCCAACGGTCTCCCCCTGAATCACGGTATCCTTCGCTGGGGTCTGGCTGATAGCCTCAACATCTCTAGTATACGCATAAACCGTAACATCAAGATCGGCAGTATCTGATACAGTTGCATTCTCCTCGGTTCTGCCGACGGCTGTAAGGTCCTGACCACGATTAAGTATAAAGATTCCAGATTTATTGGGTGTTAATGTAACGCTAAATGTCAGTGTAGCGCTTTCAGATGAGTTAAGGCTTGTTATGTTCCAAACTATTACCGGTCTCCCATCGACGGTTCTATATTGGGCGGTCCCGTTGCTTGGGGTTCCGAGACTTATATATGTCACTCCTTCATAGATGTAGTCTGTCACGTTAATGTTCACCAGTTCGACGTTTCCGGTGTTTACTACGAGGATCTCTATCTCATATGTGGTGCTATAGCCTACTATGGCTGGATCTGGTCCATCAACCACTCTAACAAGGGCTTTCTCAACAGATATGCTTGGAGCCTGAGCCGGAGCCACCGTAACGATGGTGGTGGCAGTGCAGTTATTATTCTCCTCATTAAATTCGCTTATACTTCTAGATGAGTCCGCGAAGGCTTTTATAAAGTATGTTTCAGGAGATACTCCAGCAGTGTTCCAGTCAAAGCTTACTGTTGTTTCGCTGCCTGGACCTAAGCTGTTGACGGTTTTTGTATCTATTGGAGTATTATCGTAGTATACTGTTACGTTGAATGTCTCGGTATAGTTGCCAAAGTTTTTGACTACAACATCGATCCTAACCCATCCACCCTGCTCTACGGTGGTTACATTCGTGGTCTGACTTATTGCGGCGACATCATGAACTTTCACGGTTACAGTAGCCTGAGCCGTACACCAATTGTTCTCCTCATTTATCTCCGCTATCTCGCCAGCAGAATCCGCAAACGCTCTTATTATATAAGTTCCGGGCTCAACGCCAGCAGTGGGGCAATCAAACTCCACAAGGGTTGTTGCCCCAGCAGCCAAATTCTCCACTCTTTTAGCGCAAGTCACTTTCGGCCCAAAGTAGACTGTTACATCAAAGGACTCACTGCAAGTCCCACTATTCCTCACCTCAACAGACACTTTTACTGTTTCACCTTGCTCTACTTCGGTTGCATTGGCCTGTTGGCTTACGGCAACTACGTCGTGGACTACTATCCCCCTCTCTTCGTCTGGATGGTCTGTTGTTGGGGCCTGATTTAGATTGGGGTTCTCTTGGTCAGTTGCCCACATCAACCCATAAGAACGTGGATTACCTAGAGAAGTCCAATTCACCATCATATCTATGTAATTGCCACTTATTCTGAAGTCCGCAATCGTCGGATCGGTTACCTTATAGTTCCTGTAGTCATATTGTTGCCCGGGGCCATACTCATCAAATTTTCCATCACCCTCAATATCCTCTAATAGATAGATTTCACCAATTCCATCATCATCTGTATCTTCTACAAACAGCAGATAGCTTGCGCCAATAATATTTCCTCCACTCATGTAGAGCGGCATTGTGGTGTTAATGAACCACTTATAACGAGCATCACTCACCTTCGTGTCAACCTTCCACTCAGAGCCCGGCACTCCATAACATTTTAGTCTCAAGTACAAGTAGTCTTCATCGTAATAATAGTACGCTTCCTCCACATTTCTCCAATCATCTTGCAATCCATTCTCCTTCTTATCCCAATCAATATAAATCCAATCTGAATCGGAGGGCCATGCGCCTGCAACATTAGACATCAGCGCAACGCAATTAACGATATAAGAGCAGCTGCAGCAAAAACAAGATGTTTTCTTGACATATATATCTTCCTTATACGATATTTACAATAAAAGTTTGCTGTTCTTTCTTAAATATTTTATTCAGTTTCACCCTTTTAATCTACACTAAATCATTTGGCTTAAGTGCCCTATAATATGATCTGGCAAATCACGTGGCTGTAAATTGCTCAGAGTAAAGGGTAAATTTATGTTTTTCAAGACTAAATTACTATTTTAGCCCGCATACGGAGGCTGATTAAGATTGCTGTCTGATCTGTTTGGCGTCGTCGTTAATTATAGGTTAGGGCCTAGAGAGCAGTATCCGCGTGAATGCATACTACGCTTTCCAAACATTAAGTCGCGTAGCGAGGCGGGCCAGCTGATTGGTCGAAAGGTTGCTTGGACCGATGGAAAAAAGAATACTATCGTCGGCGTTATTGTCGCCCCTCATGGAAATAAGGGGCTTGTGAGGGCTAGGTTTAGGAGGGGGCTGCCCGG
>Ga0209394_1000770_pt1 | contig 22368 bp, 22 predicted proteins | sample JNZ201metaG_FD_184122 | JGI IMG/M metagenome (GOLD analysis project Ga0209394, IMG submission 184122) | Hot spring microbial communities from Jinze hot spring, China to study Microbial Dark Matter (Phase II) - JNZ 20120812A (SPAdes) (version 3) ... | reverse complement strand
TAAAGCGGCGCTATCAGCCTTCCGATATCTCTCAAGAAGAAAGGGCTAACGCCTGGACCACATCAAACATTTTACTCAAGTTTTATTCTCCGCCTACACACTCCATATCGGAAAATAAAATCCTCAATAACAACCTTAGAGAGCGATACACCAGCCCTCTCAGCCCGCCTCTTCTAATCCTCAACCGTCTCCAAAGAAGACAGATAAATATAGACGGTTCTCTCCTTAATAGTCTCAGTTTTACCCCTACTAACACGAGGCAGTAAAATGGTGCGGGGAGCGGGATTTGAACCCGCGAACCCCTACGGGACAGGCTCCTGAAGCCTGCGCCTTTGACCTGGCTTGGCTATCCCCGCGTATTGTCCTATTCAAGCATTATTTAATTATGATTTTTACTTTTATGTTTTCTGTTTCACCTATATGTTTGATTGACCCCCAAATTTTGGGTTGTTTTGGCTTAGATCTTTTTCAGCATTTTTTAGAATGGTTTGGAATAATTTTTGGATAGCCCTCTCCCTAGGGGCCTGCTCTTTTCATGTTTTTGGCTATGTGGAAGGTGCGTTTTGCTAGGTCTGAGATCCTGCTGTTATCGTAGCCTATGACAAAGCTTTTTAGGCGGTCGTTTAGGGGGTTTATCCATTTTTTGGGTATTTTCTTTGCTCCGAGCATTATGCCCATGATTGAGCCTACTGTGGCGCCGTTGCAGTCGGTGTCCCACCCTCCCATAACGCTTATAGTTATGCTCTTCTCGAAGTCTCCCTCACCATATAGTAGTCCCATAACTACTAGCGCAGCATTGTTTATTGTGTGGACGGGGTGGTATCTTCCGTACTTCTCGTTTATTCTACTCCACGTTTCCCTCCAGTCGCTGAATTGCTTTCTCCAGACGATCACGTCTCTTATGGCTTCGGCAAGCCTAGATTTTCTCGGAATTGCTGATAATCCAACGTTAATTATCTCCTCAACATTATCTGTCGTGAACGCCACGCTGATCATGGTGCTGATAAAGATCTCCCCATATATGCCGTTTTTAACATGTGAAAGGGAGGCATCCTTATACGCCAGCTCCGCAGCTATATAAGGTCTTCCTGGCGTTACATAACCCCACATATCTGCCCTAATCTGGGCGCCTATCCACTCCCTATAAGGGTTCATGTACGTAGCTGTTTCAGGCGGCTGTAAACCATTAACTAAGTTTCTGTATGCCGCCCTTTCAGCGGTATAAACCTGTAGATATGGAAGTAGGCGGAGCCATGTTTCACCGACGTCCATTGTGGTGAAGGCGGGTCCATAATTTTCTAATATATGCAGGTTAATTATCGTATAATCTATGTCGTCGTCTCGAGCCATGCAGCTTATCTGACCGCGTAAAATGCCCATGCCGGTCTTTTTGAAGGCATCCTCGAGGTGGGATAATCTATCTTTCAACCATTTTGGTGCGCTCTGAGGGTCAGTTATTGGCGGGAAATAGTCCCTTAATGGGTATTCACCCGCAATATTTAGCCAAGTTTCAATCTGCTCCTTCGTAAGCCCCTCAACTGGTTTTCCAAGCAAACAGCCAGCGCAGCGCCCAAGCCAACCGCCATAAATCTTATCAAACATATCTTCATCAGAAACTTTAACCTCAACTTCCTCAAGCTTACCAGGCCTCTCAGCAACTATTTCGGGGAAGGATGACGGCTCTATGTATGGGAAATCTGACTTGATTGGACACTGCCCCAACCTTTCCAAGAAGACCTTTAATTCCGCCTCGGTTTTAGCCTCAGCCTCGAGAAGCTCTCTCTTAACCTCCATAACATCGTAGCCTTCTTCTTCCCTCTGCCTTATCTCGTCAAATACAATCCGCTTAAGATCCTCAATCCGCATACAAATCACTCTTTCAACCTCAATCTCAATGAGCCCCTTCCCCAATAGCAGTAAATAAGTCTTCCTAAATTCTCTTCCAGGAACATTTACCGTTAAATTTTGGAATAGAGAAAGGCGAAATTAGCGAATTTTACCAGTATAAACCCCATCCTTTTAATTCTCAAGAAAATCGACATATATTTTAAAGAGATAATGGCGCTCCATTCTGCTTGAAGAATACCATTCAGCTCTTGTGTTTTGCCGCTGTATAGTCTTTCTCTATAATTTCGATGACATGCCTTGCATACCGCATACTTTCAATGTTATCAGTAACTATAGGTTTGGTGTCATTTAGTATGGAATGAACCTAAGTTAAGAGGAAACTTTGGATTGTTTGGGTTGAGAGCCCTTTCCTATAAAGCCGATAAAATGTATTAGTGTCTCAAATCTAAAAGGTGGCGGGCCCGGAGGGAATTGAACCCTCGACCCTCCCGAAGCACCTCGAGGGTTTTGAGGCGCTTTCGCGGGTTTCTCCTCAGCGCCTACTCGTATTGGTTAAGAGCCTCAACCCCCAACATATTGTCGGGGTCCGCTGCTCTACCTTGCTGAGCTACGGGCCCGCTGTATACTAATCTGCTTAAGAGATAAAGTTAATCAATGGTTAATAACTTTTTCTTTTTGAGGAGAATTATTGGACTGAATTTTGCTGTGCTTGGTTAATTGGGGTGGTTGCTTTGGGGGAGCTTGTCTTTATTGGTTTGGGCCTCTTCGACTGCTTTGATATATCCCTGCGCGGCCTCGATGAGGTAAGAAGGTCTGATTATGTATTTGCTGAGTTTTATACGAGTCTGATGCCGGGCTTTAAGATAGGGGATTTCGAGAGGATTACTGGTAAGAATGTTATAATTCTCTCTAGAAAGGATATTGAAGAGCATGAGGGCATGGTTCTTCTTGAGAGAGCTAAGCGTGGTAAGGTTGCCTTTCTGGTTCCCGGAGACCCGCTGATTGCCACAACCCACATAGCCTTGAGGATAAAGGCTGAGAGGATGGGGATTAAAACTAGGGTTATTCATGGCGCCTCAATAATATCGGCAGCTATAGGGCTCTCTGGGCTTCAGAATTATAGGTTTGGTAAGAGCGTAACGATACCATTCCCGGACGACGATAAGATGCCGCAGACACCATATAACGTCATATATGAGAATAAGGTGAGGAATCTCCACACGTTTTGCTTTCTAGATATTAGGGCTGAGGAGGGCAGGTACATGACTATTAAAGATGCTCTGGAGATCCTGCTTAGGCTTGAGGAGGAGAATAAGCGGGGGATAATTAGGGAGGGGAGCCTTGCTGTTGGGGTTGCCAGAGCTGGTTCAGAGGATCCTACTGTCAGGGCGGGTGCTATAAGGGATCTTATAAATGCTGATTTTGGCGGCCCGCCGCATAGCCTTATAATCCCGTCAGAGAATCTTCATTTCATGGAGGCTGAGGCCTTAATAGTCTTTGCTAAGGCTCCCAAGTGGGTAATGAATATGATTGGGTGATTGCGATGAGCATAGAGGAGAGGGTGCTGAAATATTTGCTTAAGACTGAGAGGGTTCTTATGAATCTAAAGATAATTAATAGGCCGGGCGTCGATGAGAATCTTGTAATGGAGGTGATCAATGAAGCAAAAAGATATTTTGAAGATGCAAAATATTATTTTGATAGGAGGGAGTATGAGGTAAGCTTAGCCTCTATTGCTTACTGTGAAGGTCTCTTGGACGCCCTTCGTATCCTTAAGATCGCTGAATTTGAGTGGTAGGTGATCTTTATGGAGGGGAAGAAGGGTAAGGTTGTGCTCGCCGAGGGGACATTTGACCTCCTACATTATGGGCACGTATATTATTTGACTAATGCGAAGAAAGCTGGTGGAGAGGGTTCAAAGCTAGTGGTCGTCGTGGCAAGAGATAAGACAGTTGAAAGGCTTAAGGGGAGGAAGCCAGTTATCCCAGAGGGGCAGCGTAAGGCCATAGTTGAGGCGCTTAAGGTCGTCGATGAGGCGATATTGGGCTATGAAGAGATGGATATGGGCAAGATTATAGAGGAGGTTAAGCCCGACATAATAGCGCTAGGCTATGATAAGGAGGAGTTGGAGAGAGAATTAAGGAGATATGTTGAGGAAAAGGGACTGAATATAAAGGTGATTAGGATAGATAGGTTTTGTGGCGGAGAGCCCAGCAGCTCAACGAGTATAAGAAAGAAGATAATTGAGGAGTTGCAGTGCCGAAACAATACCCTATAAGAGGTGGGACTAAAGTCCCATTTAGTCTCTGAGTTGATCAGCTTTTAACAGTCCCCTTTAAAAAATATTGGTGAAGCATATGCATGAAAACTTAAAATGGCTAGAAATTAATGGGTTCAGCGGGACCCCCTAATCTTTTCATTATCAACTAAGTAAATCTGAGCATGTTAAGAATCATTAAATTTCTTTCAGCCCTATCCAATTTCTAAAAGGGGAAAGGGTGGATTAAATTGTCAAAATTCGCTAAGAGCTGGGAGGAGGCGAGGAGTGGAATAAAATCCCTAATTAGGCCTGAGACCCCGCTGAGGCATAAAATTGAGCTGGCGACTAAACGCATCGAGGCTCAAATCCAATACTTGAATGGTGCCATAAACCTTTTAGCCGAGAGGGATAAGGCCCTCTTTCAAAAGGTTGTTGAGGCTTACTCTAAGCATGAGATGCAGAGGGCTAGTGTTTATGCAAATGAGCTTGCCGAAATTAGGAAAATGATGAACTTCATGATGAACGCTGAGCTGGCGTTGGAGAGAGTTGCTCTTAGACTTAGGACTGTAACGCAGCTGGGTAACGTTGCCGCTGCATTAGCGCCTATAAGTAGGGTTTTGCAGAGCATACGTACTGGGGTGGCTGGGATATTCCCAAGCGCTGAGCGTGAGCTGAGTGAGATAAGCGTATTGCTTGATGAGATAATGATTGAGGCAAGTCAGACGACCGGCATAACGCCTGACTTTGAGGTTGCAAGTGAGGAGGCTCAAAAGATTCTGAATGAAGCTGCTGTAGTAGCGGAGCAGAGGATGAAAGAGAAGTTCCCAGAATTGCCGACGTTAAGGGCGCTTTCAGAGGAATTAGGAGAATTAAAGTGAGTGGCGGCCAGCTAATAGCGCTTAGAGTTCAATAGAATTTTCTGAGGGATTCTGGCGTTTTATATCTCTTCTCTGCCCATACTGTTTTGGGCGCTCCATATTCTTTTTCCATTTTTCTAAGAATATTTTGTCGACATCTATCTCAATTCCCTGGGTCTTCTCAACTAAGCCAATGAAATCTAGGATGTAGAATATTGCGTCTACGAGCTCCTCACTAATAATATTCCAGCTCTCACCCTTCTTGTATGCGTCTGCCGCTTCACCCAGCTCAACAAAAGCCCATAGGAGCTTCTGGGTTAAAGCCGACTCATCGTCTGGGAAGCCCTTCGCCTTCACAAGCTCCCTGACGAGCCTTTTAGCCTCATTAAATGTGCATGGACTCATAAATATTCCACTCGGCTAACATATAATTTGGCTGCTCTTCATCTCCAGCAACCATAGAGTGTTTATTGCGGTGTCTCGCTCATAAAATTTATCAATTATTTAGTATGAAGACATTTATGGAGAAAACAGCAAGATGTCTGATAGCTATGAAATATCGAGAAAGGAAATTGAAATATTGAGAATATTGAGCGAGTCAAATGAACCTTTAGGCTCAACTATAATTCGCCGTGAATTGGAGAGGAGAGGTTTCTTTCTGAGCGAGAGGACGGTGAGATACCATTTACAGATGCTTGAGCTAAGAGGTTTAGTTTCCGGGCATGAGAGGGGTGGTAGAACTATAACTAGTAAGGGGTTGGAGGAGCTTAGCAGGGCTTTGGTCTCGCAGAGAATCGGTTTCGTTACCACATTCTTTCTCTCATTGGCTTACTCGGTCACGTATGACCCTGCCGCAGACTCTGGTATGGTTGTTGCAAACGTTTCAATTATAGATAAGGACTTTTGCGATAGGGCTATCGAGACGGTGAAGGCGCTGCATGAAGCGGAACTTTTACTCGCCCCATACATTAAAGTATTGGATGAGAATGAAGAGTACAGGAATGTATCTGTCTCTGAGGGCAGGGTTGCTCTCTTCACAGTCTGCGATCTGACGGTGGATGGAGTATTAATCCACTCCGGCATACCATTATTTTTCAAGTATGGTGGGCTGGTTCAGGTTGTAAATCGCATCCCTCTACGCTTCATTGAATTAATCTCATATGATGGTACAACCGTACCCCCACTTGAGCTATTTGCGCGTAGCAAAATGACCTCAATCACTAAAATTGTAAAGACGGGGTCCGGAATATTGCCGGCAGCGATGAGGGAGATAGTTGCAGGTGCGAGGGAGAAAACCATAAAGATACTTTCAGAGTTGAAGAAGAAGGGTTGGAGGGGTACATTAGCTATATCGGCGCCAAATGAGCCGGTTCTCGGAGTGCCTGTGGCGATGGATAGGTTCGGCCTATGTATGGTTGGTGGATTGGCTCCAGCTGTAGCGCTCCTAGAGGAGGGTGTGAGGGTTGAGACGTTCGCCCCTCACTGCTTAATCCCGCTAGAAGACATGAAGAGAATATAGAGGGGAGTGAAAAATTTCTGCCGGGCTTAATTTACGGTTTAAGAGAGTGGGCTTCGCAATCCTCTCGGTCAACGACATTAAATTGCTTTGGTATTCTGCTTTCCTCAGCAAGTTTAGCGAAGTATGATGCCTTCATGCCGCTGTTAACGGCGCCCTCATAGCTATAGCCTTAAATATTTTGGTTTTATCTATGAATCCTCCAGCCATCACTATACTGGAAGATATTCGCCCTTCTTCTTTAGGATTTCATTAAATGCTATAGTATTGGTGTTAACTTGATTTCCGAGCCCTCCTCATCTGTATGTAGTTCGATGTTTAGTAGCGGTGTTTTTGGCTTTATTCCTTGTAGGAATATTGCGCCGCATATCTCCCTAAGGGTTAGGTGTATGTCGGCTAGGGAGCTTAGGTGGCTAGCTATGGCGCACTCAGGCCTAATAATATTCAGCCTTACATCACCAAAGTTCCTTGTCTTCGCCAGGTCTTCGCCTAAAATCTTTAGTATCTCGTCTTTGCCGTATATGTATTCTAGCGTGTCGAAGCCAACAACAGAGAAGACCGGTCTACCCCTCTGCCGCCTAAACTCTGAGACCGCGTTCCAGAAGCACATCATATCCTCCCTTAAAGACTTGCCCTCAAATAACATTACATATGGCTCCACAGCCTCAACGGCAGCGGCCTTAAAGTCAACAATCTTGAGGTTGCGCTTTAAAACATCCTCATGAACAAACGGCTCTAGGGCTCTCCAAACCGTTGAGGCGCTTAAACCCTGAGGCGGAAGAATAATGACGCTTCCTCCCTGATTTAAAACATTTGAAACCGTCACCCGGAAGAGGCGCTCGGGCGCCAGCGTCACATCCCTCTCAAACTCTAGTAGATTATAGCATCCGCGCCTAAACATTACGCCAACTACTTTATCCAGGTCTCGGATGCCAGAAGAATAATAGTCCTTACCATGCATGACAATCTTAAACTTCTTCGTTGGCTCTGGGAGCCCGCCCATGATTAGCGGCCTGAAAACTTTGAATCCGCCCTTTAATGTGAATGCTAATTTTGACCATAGCACTTCTGTTCCGCGGGCCTTAAGTATCTTTAGGCATCTTAGGAGCGCTCCGTTAACTTCGGTCTTATTGAGGTGGATTATGAAGTCTGATAGGAACTCGGCTGGCTCATAGTTTTCCTCGGCAGTCATCTTCTCAACTATTATCATTGTTGTGCAGCCCATCTCCCTAACAATCTTACTCAGAACTGTATGGACGAGTATGCGCGCATCATATGGCTTCTCTATAACCTGCGATATTGCCGAGAAAGAGTCTATGGCGAGCACGCTTGCCCCAATATCGGCAATTTCGCCTAGAATCTGCTCAAAAACGGCTGGGACGCCAGCCTCCTTAAGCGTAGCCATCTCAAGAAACCTAAACCTCCCAGAGCGCTCGAGCCTCTCGAAATCTAAGCCTAAACCACGCATATTCTCAAGGAAACTCTTTCGCCCCTCAACGAAACTCACATATAAGCCGTTACAGCCAAGCCTCTCAACACCATTATAAATCCAGTTAGCGGCAAAAATAGTCTTACCAGTGCCCGGAGGGCCGGTAACAGCCACCAGGCTGCCAGCCGGGAAACCACCATCAAGAACAGAGTCGAGTACGTCGCTTCCAGTAGATATGCAGCTCATAATAATACCTCATACAAAAACAGCCACCAATCCTTTTTTAAAGGGAAGTATTATTTAAAAATTTACAGATTTATTTAAAAGCATTAGATTATTGGTGTTAGCTTCGGCATCGGATAGCCCTTTGAAGCGTCCATTTCTAATACGTGGAGGTTTGTTCTAGGCTTTACGCCGTAGACTAGTACGGCTCCATGCTCCCGTGTAATCCTCAAGTGTATGTCTGCGATTGAGCCGAGGATCTTAGCCAGCCTTGGGTAGCCCGGCTTAAGCAACACTATGCCTAGGCCACTGGTCTCCCTTACTCGCGTAGCGTAGGTTCTAATGGCTGAAATAGTCTCTCCAACCCCATAATTATCTATTAGGGTGTCCACGCCAATAACATGCAGTATTGGCTGGCCGGTGCTCTCTATTAGCTCCAGCTCACCCTTCATATATTTTGCATAATCCTCATCAACACTCTTGCCTCTAAATGCTATAAGATACGGTTTGGGCTTAAATCCGGGGTATTCTTTGACGCATATTCTTAGGAGCCTATTCACCTCATCTATTGTTAAACCATACTCCTCAACTCTTTTCAATATGAGGCTGGCGTCTACACCCCTAGATGGAACAATGATTACGCCTCTGCCTTGAGCGGCGAAGTTGCAGGCCGTTATGGCAGCAATTAAATGGTATTGCAGCGTTGAGATTTGCTCACCGATCTCAATGAGCACAGCTGAGCCTCTCGGGTAGCCTCCTCCAAGCATCTCGTCTAGGCTTGGTGATCCTGTTGAGAAGTATTTTTCTGTGTCTGGCTGCGGCTCGAATCTACGCGGCTTCTCGATGGGCTTAGGCTTGAATGGTGGGAAGACTTTGAAGCCGTCTTTAAGTGTGAAGACGGCTTGGGTTTCGGGCGTCGGCGTCCCCCTCATCTTAAGTATTTCCAGGTCTCTTAGGAGCCTTCCATCCAGCCTAGTTCTCCTAAGTAGTATTATGCCGTCTGCGACGAACTCCTCTATGCCTAAGCCCATCCTGTTCTCGCCATATGGCGCCTCCACAATCAGGATCGTTGTGCAGCCCATTAGCCTAGTAATCCTGCTTAAAACAGTATGTAGGATGATCCTAGCATCCTGCGGGTCCTTGAATGCCTGAGCCATAGCTGAGAATGAGTCTATTACTAGGCGTCTAGCCCCTATCCGGCTCACCTCATTGAGAATCGTCTCCATTACCGTCGGCATAGCCTCCTCCCTAGCGGTTACCATGTCTAGGAAGCTGAACATGCCCCCCTCCTCCAGCTTCTCGAAGTCTAAGCCTAGGCTGAGCATGTTGCCGAGAAATGTTTCTCTGCTCTCGGCGAAGCTAACATATATGCCCCTCTCACCACAGTTAACTATACCATTGTAGAGGAAAAATGCCGAGAATATTGTCTTGCCCGTTCCAGGGTTTCCGGCCAGAACTATCAAGCTGCCTCTTGGAAAGCCGCCTCCAATGATCTCGTCTAACCGCTCTACTCCACTTGGAACTCTACTGATGTTCGCCATACCCTGCCCCAACCCTATCTTTTCCATAATTATTTAGATCGCACAGATGGGGCATTGAGCATCATTAACTCAGCCGATATGGCCTCAAGTTCTCTTAGTAACCGCTTGCCCCTCTCCGTTATGAATATTCGCCTATGATCTTTCACATTCTTACACTCTATAAATCCATGCCTCTCAAGATCCGCAATTATCTCCTTAAGGGCCCTCCAAGACAGATTCGCCGCAAACATAATTCTCGTAGGCTTATTAACGCCACGCCTAATTATCCTTAAAACATCCACATAGATTTCCAGTCTACTCCTCCTTTTACCTGAGCATAAAAGCTCTAGAGGGGCTCCCATCATTATTATAGCCCTTCCTAAAGGCTCCAGCAATTTGCATGATATAGATAATAGCAAATAATATATAATCATTTATATGTAACATTTGTTTGTTACATTGATATAGAGGCTAAAACATGTTTATGGAAGAGATCCTAAGCATGCTTCAAACATATGGTTTAACGAAGACTCAAGCCCAAATATTCATCTATCTAACTAAGGTCGGGGCAAGCAGCATAAGGGACCTCTCAAAGGCCCTAAAAACGAACCGTATGAAGATTTACCGCAATCTTAAAAGGATGGAGAACCTGGGATTGATAAGCGTCTTGCCAGGCAGGCCAATGAGGTTCTCCGCTGTGCCAGCGAACATAGCCCTTAGCACACTATTATCGGCCGCAAAAAGCAGAATATTAGAGATGGAGAGCAAGTATGCTAAGGTCTTAGAAGCCCTCTCCAAAATCTCCAGCCAGCAGCAGGAATACGTTGTTGAAACAAAATTCAGGATTCATAGTGGAAGGAGAAACATATATGCCATTATAATGCAGATGCTGGAAAACTGTGAACGTGAGGTCTGCCTGCTAACAACGCCAAGCGACCTAATATGCTTATCGCTTTACGGATTCGATGAAAAACTGAGAAAGATGAGAGCTAGAGGCGTTAAAGTGAATATTCTCACAAATATGGTAGATGAGAAGACAGCGGAATTACTGGAAGACTACACAAAATACGCCCTCATAAAACACTCCGATATTCTGTTGAAGACACGCCTCCTCATAGTTGACAATAAATCAGTCTTCACATCCCTCACAGTAGACGATTCGATGAGCCTGGATAGCGAGAGCGAATCAGGCTTCTGGACCGACTCCCCCCACTACATATATTCAGTGAAAGCCTTTTTTGATATGGTTTGGCGCAACGCCCAAGACATATCTATAGTGCTCCAGTATTTGAAAGCCGGGAGAAGGATAGAGCAGACCGTGATATTTAACGATATAGAGGAATACTATAGGCATTTCACTGAAGTATTAGATAGGGCTAAAAACGAGGCCTTAATATGCGTTAGGAGATTAAAGGAGCCCTACATAATGAGGGATTTTATCCAAATCCTAGAAAAGACCAGCGCACGTGGAGTGAAAATAAAGCTGATGGCTTATTTGGATGAAGATTTCTACTCTCTTAAGGAGATATCGAGTATATCGAGCTCTATTGATATTAGACACATAGATATTAAATATGCTGAGATGAGCTTAATATCCACTGGTTCTGGCGAAAGCCTACTCTGCTGCTTTTCACCCAGCTCTACAGATTTGCGCGCTGTCCAAATACAAGGCCTATGGTCAAACTTCATCAGCTTTACGCAAATAATAAGGACAATCTTCATGGAGTTATGGTCTAAAGCCATCAACTCTACAATAAGGCTTATGGAGATGAAATTTAGAAGGGCGCTAAAGGAAGTGCCAAAAACACTAGCCCCTATAGCTAAGGAGAAGGGACTAATATTAGAGGCACCTGCGATAATAAGGGGTATGTCAGGCTTAAACCAGAGATTCGATCTAGCGCTAAAAATGAAAGATCCAAGTGGAGAAATAATTGTGGGAGACGCACTACCCGAAAACGGCGACGTGAAAGCTGCACTAATATCCCTATATCTGAAAGCCATGGATGTAAAAGCCCAACAAAAACTTTTCATAATACCCAAAGAGGAAATATTAGGCGTGGATGAGAGGGAGCTAGCAATAACATATGATATAAGGCTAATAGATGGAACAGAACCAGCTGAGTTAAGCCAAAAAATCATGGAGAAAATAAGATTAAATTAAAAAGGGGATTGAAAGACTCCGACTTCACTATAAACTCTCCCTTTTCCCTTCATATAACTCAGCTATCTTCATTATAAGCGAACGTATCTCCTCAGCTGAACGCCGATCCTCACTCCGCATAAGCTCAAGGAAGCGTTCAGGATCAATATTCAAGCCAAGCTCACTATTAATCCTTGACGCCAAGAGTCTAATTAAAACTTTAGTACCAACCCCGAAAATCTTCTCCAGCTCACGGTAAAAGCCCCCCGGATTGTCCCAAAATACCTCAAATGGATCACAGCCCAAACTTCTACGTAGAAAAAATAAAGCCGCCTCACCAGCAGACTCGCCAAGGCTGGAAAGAAGAACCCTTCTAAAGACCTCGCGAAAGACCTTAACACTAGAATGTTCCGGCATAAATATAAATATATTAGCTCAACATTTATGTGTTGCCATCATCTCAAGATTTGACCCGATCTCAGCCGACTGGAAAATCTATATAGTTGAAACTGGCGCCGGGGATGGGATTCGAACCCATGCGCCCCGTAAAGGGGCACTGGATCTCGAGTCCAGCGCCTTATCCACTCGGCCACCCCGGCGCATCTAAAAATTTTCTTCTCCCTCCTAAAAAAGATTTATTTTGGTTTTCCTGAAAAAGAAATATGCTGTTAACGAAGAGAGTGCTATTATCTGGGTTGATGGTTGGCTTAATTATTGGTTTGGCTGTCGGCTTCTTTATTAGAGACATGATGATTGAGGAGGAGATAAAAGATCTATATAAACAGATTTCAGAGCTTAAAGGAGATCTTAGAAGGCAGATTGCGGTGGCTAAGATGGTGATGCCGCCATTAAGAAGTATTGCTGAGAAATGCGGAATTTATATTGGCGCTGCGGTGGAGCGCGGTCTTCTCAATATACCAGACTATGCTCAAATACTTAAGCGGGAATTCAATATATTGACGACCGAAAATGCTCTAAAGTTCGGTCCAGTTCATCCGCAGCCAAATACGTATTCTTTTGGCGACGCCGATTACATAATTAACTTTGCTGAATCTAATAGGATGAAGGTTCGCGGGCACACGCTTGTTTGGCATCATCAGCTCCCCGACTGGGTTACGCAGGGGAAATACGCTCGTGAGGAGTGGATAAATATTCTGCGCGAGCATATAATGACCGTTGTGGGGCGCTATAGGGGGAGAATATATGCGTGGGATGTTGTCAATGAGGCTATAGATGATAGTGGAATATTGAGGGATACCGTTTGGCTGAGGAATATTGGTCCAGAATATATCGAGATGGCTTTTAGGTGGGCGCATGAAGCAGACCCACAAGCCTTACTCTTTTACAACGACTATGGTGCTGAAGGTTTAAACGCGAAATCCGATGCAATATACAATCTTGTTAAGGGGCTTCTGGAGAAAGGTGTTCCAATACATGGCGTTGGTTTACAGATGCATACAAGCCTAGAAAATCCGCCGAGCCCAGAGGAAGTGGCAGCCAACATTAAACGCCTAAATGAACTAGGTTTAGAGGTTCACATAACCGAGATGGATGTCCGAATCAAAATGCCCGCCAAATGGGAAGACCTTATTAAGCAGGCGGAGATATACCGCGATATCCTCAGAGTATGCCTATCCGCAGATAACTGTAAAGCCTTCGTGATGTGGGGTTTCACAGACAAGTACTCATGGATACCAGGATCTTTCAGCGGTTATGGCGCGGCTTTAATCTTTGATGAGTCCTATATGCCGAAGCCAGCATACTATTATATTGCGGCAACCCTCATCGAGCATCTGATTAAGAAGTAGCCTGAGCATGGCAGAAGGCTTTAACCAAAAGATATTTCTTTTCGTTCATACTTTTATTTTCTTGGTTGAAGGGTTCGGTCATGCCTTACTGTCCTGAATGTGGAGGAGAAATGCTTTACATGAGTAGGACAAAGCAGTATGTATGTAGGAGCTGTGGTCTCTCCCTCACCCACCAGGAGCTTATTGAGATTAGGGAGAAGTCTAGGGAGCGATTTGAGGCGAGTATGGATGAGGATGAGAGGGAGAAGATGAGAAAAGAATATCTGCGATGGTGGCTTTCGAAGAAGAAGTAGAGAAGGAAAATAATCTTAAAATAACATTACCTTACTTTTATTTTGCAAAGCATCATATTAGCAGTTGGGGCGATAAATTTGTCAACTGTAAATCGAAATGTTGAGTTAATTTGTATAGGTAATGAGCTGCTTATTGGCAAGATTTTAAATACAAATGCTCATTGGTTAGCCAGGAGGATAACTAGTCTAGGCTTACTTGTCCGAAGGATAACTGTTGTCGGCGACGATCTAGATGAGATATCTTCCGCCATAAGGGAGGCGATTCAGCGGAAACCATCCTTCATAATAACAACTGGCGGCTTAGGGCCAACATTCGATGACAAGACACTTGAGGGTGTCGCTAAAGCGATAGGCTGCGAGCTCGAGGAGAATAAAGAAGCCCTGGAAATGATCAAGAAAAGATACGAGCAATATGTTGCTGAGGGCAGAATAAAGAAGTTTGAGCTGACCAAATATAGGATTAAAATGGCTATGCTGCCAAAGGGAGCGAAACCTCTGCCAAATCCTGTTGGAACAGCTCCCGGCGTCCTCGTTAAATATGAGGGCGTAAACTTAGTTATGCTTCCCGGAGTCCCCCAGGAGATGATGGCGATATTTGACGAATCAGTTGTACCGCTTCTGCGTGAAGTCGCTGGGAACATGGTTTTCTATGAGGCTAGCTTGGAGGTTAGGGGCGTTCCGGAGTCGGATTTGGCTCCGCTAATAGAGCAGGTTATGCGTGAAAACCCATATGTCTACATAAAATCGCATCCCAAAATCTCCGAGAAAACATCCTACATAGAACTCCACTTCTCAACGACATCTGAGGATTCAAGCGTGGCTAGGCAGAGGATTGAAAGATCCATCATGCATATGTCGGAATTAATATCTGAGAGGGGCGGGAAGGTTCGGCCAATACAAGCCTAGTTACTTGACGAAACCCCTCTTTAAACCCACACTACTATTTTTAGGAGGGCTAAGTAAATGGTCTTTATAGCGTTTATAATAGGTACAGCTGGCTCAGGCAAATCGCTGTTAACTGCGGCCTTCTCGGAGTGGCTGAAGATAAACGAGCAGAATGTTGCAACCCTTAATCTTGATCCAGGCGTTATGAAGCTACCATACACACCGGACATAGATATCCGAGACTACATAACTATTGAGGAGATAATGGATGAATACGAGCTTGGCCCTAACGGAGCGCTGATAATGGCCGCCGACCTAATAGCTAGCGAGATAGAGGCTATCAGAGAGGAGATTGAGGACATAAATCCAGATATACTTCTTGTCGACACGCCCGGTCAAATGGAGCTCTTCGCCTTCAGGGCCAGCGGCCCATATATAGCCAGCGAGATTAGTAAGGATCCTAAGGCCATAGTATACCTTTTTGACGCAGTCTTTTCATTAAATCCGCTCAACTATATCTCAAACATGTTTCTTTCAGCCGCAGTATACATGCGCTTCCTACTTCCACAAATCCATGTACTCTCTAAATGCGACCTCCTGTCGCAGGAGGATATTGAAACAATAATTGAATGGTCTGAGGATAGAGTCTCCCTAGAGATGGCGATAAACGAGAAGCTTGATGGCGATAAGCGCCTCCTAAGCTATAGGCTGAGCAGGGCGATCCACCAACTGGGCTTAAACTTTCCACTAATACCTGTCTCAGCCAAGACAAATGAGGGGTTCATTGATCTGAACGCTGCTCTAGAGAGAATTTTCACACGCGGGGAAAAGATCACATACTAACATCTATATTATTGACCATGCCGCCGCCAGCGCGCCGCACTCTGCTTTTGCAAGAGTATCCGCACTGCTAACTATTATCACGTCGCCATCCTCGGGACACATTAAGCGCATTATCTCCTTAAAGGCTTTAGGATAGTCCCTCTCTAAATCTGCGCTAACCCCGGGGATGACAATTTTGTTATCTTTAAAGATCATTGTTACCGCGCCCTTAGCGCCGATAGAGACTGCAGCGTCACGCTGCTCAATTCCACTCTTAACTCTCTCAGCGCAACCCTTAATTAATATGGCGACGCTCTTCGGAGCTAATGTTAACTCGCTTCTTCCAACCTCAACGATCTTCGGAATAATCTTCTTGATCTCGCCCCAGATAGCTTTCCCTCTACTACTAAGTGAGCATCCGCCTCTCGAGGTCTCGATCAAACCAGTCTCAGATAGTCTTTTAAGCATCGTTCTAACGGTTCCCTCACCTAAACCCAGCTCCTTCGATATCCTCTTTCGCCCAACTCTATCATGCTCAGCTAGCAACCTGAGCAATCTCACGGAATCTAATGCGCTGAATGATGGCGACGGGCCTGGGGCGCTCCTGGAAAACACTTTCTCCAAGAACTCCTTGACTGACGCCGACATTTAGGCCGCCTACCGCAACGTCATATGCTATAGCACAGTTCACTGTGAGAGTAGGTGATGGGCTTCCGCCAACATCTCTGGAATATTAAGGTTATATGGACATTTCTCCACACATTGGCCGCATTTAAGGCATGAGTCCGCTTTAACCTCAACCATCCTGTAGCGTCCTTTAGCCCACTCCCTCATGTCATAATACTTGTAATAGGTTAGGTGGCGCAATATTATCGGTATCAATATCCCCTGAGGACAAGGCTGACAGTACCCACACCCACGACAAAACTCTTTACCTAGCGACCCGGCCACCTCCATAAGCATCCTCTTCTCCTCCTCGCTCATAGAGAGGAAGTTTTCGCCTATGCGGGCGTTCTCCTCAACCTCCTCAACCCTCATCATGCCTGGAATCGCTGTCGCAATGGCGTCATTGGATAAAATGAACCTTAAGGCCGTTTCAGCGTTTATTGGGATTTTTGATTTATTGGCGAGGGCTGCTGGCGGTGCGGCCAGAAAGCCGCCCGCTAAAGGCTTCATGGCTATTACGCCAACATCCATCTCTTTTGCTAACGAAAGAATTCTTTCATCTAAAAGCTCATCATTTAGCAGGTTGTAGGCTATCATGATTACGTCGAATTCGCCGGACCTTATCCCCTTCTCCATTGTCTCATGATACCTGTGGCAGCTGAAGCCTATGTGCCCGATAATACCCTTACTCTTGGCTTCTTTAAGGGCTTTTAATGGGCCATTCGGACTCATTACCTTTTCAAACTTGCTTGGATGATTGGGGTTATGGCACATATATATGTCTATGTAATCTGTCCTCAAGCTCTTCAGGCTTCGCTCTATATCCTTTACCGCATCATCATATGTGAGGGCATGCGTCTTCGTCGACAAATAAAACTCATCCCTCCGACCGCTCAGAGCAAAACCTATCTTCTCCTCACTATCACCGTAAGAGCGGGCTGTGTCGATGAAGTTCATGCCCAAATCCAAGGCTCTATTAAGTACTTTAGTTGAGGTCTCCAGGTCCACTTGCGGCAGCTTTATTGCGCCGAAGCCTATGATCGAAACCATTAAATTGGTTCTGCCAAGCCTCCTCTTAATCACGATCCATTTGCCTCCACTCGGTTACTGCTTAGACCTGGGCTTGGCGATAATCTCCTTGATGACCATGTCGAAAATTCTTGAGGAGTTCGCTGGCTGAACAACTATAGCTGTGTCGGCACCCCTGCCAGTCCCAGCTATGCTTATCACCTCCCTGTCTACTGGTATAAGTCCGGCATCGGCGGCCATAGCAACTATCTCAACCGCAACCTTCATACCTTCACAGAACAGTCTCAGGGTTTGCGCCATTATTTCTGCCGGATAGGCTGTATTAAACTTGTTCCTTATCGCCCTCTCCACGCCCGCAAAAATGTGAGTCCCAGTGAATATTTTGCCGCCATTCTCCTCTATCTTCCTCCGATTCTCATCGGTTAGCTCCTGGATACCGGGCCCCCTAAAACCAGCATGATGTGTAACCACAACTAAATTATATCCCTTAAATATTTCCGAGGCTTTAACGCCCGTAAAACCTCTAGTGGAGGCAACAACAATATCTCTAATTCCGAGCTCTTCAGCCCTCTTCTTCGCCAGCATAAGAACCTCTTCAGTGTTCTCTTCGCCAGGGTTACTAAAATAAACTATGGTCTTCTCAATCGAGCCCATAAGGACCCTGATCCCCTTAAACCATTCATTTAACAAGATGCATGAACAAGTATATTAGCATATTCTATTTTCGGATTTCTGAGGAGAACGTTAACGGTGCAATAAATGTCTTCAGGCATCGTCGCCTAGAAATCTTAGGTTCTCCAGAAGTATTATATTTTAGTCTTGAGCCGTTTTAGATGTTAACGCATATTATGGGTGGAGAGGTTGAGAGAACTTCATAGAGTCTCAGATATTTTACCTAGAGCATTAAAGTACCTCAGGCTTCCCGGGGAAATCGAGCTTCCCATAGAGGATTCTTTAGGTAAATATTCATCTGAGGACGTGTTTTCCAGTTTTAGTCTTCCGCCCAAACCGAAAGCCGTCATGGATGGTTACGCTGTCCGCGCATGTGATATTGAGGCGGCCTCACCCAACTCGCCAGTCCCTCTAAGACTTCTCAAAATATCCGCCAGGCCTGGAATAGATGTTAATGTATCCTTGGAGGCACGCTCAGCAGTTAGGATTGAAACTGGTGCGCTTCTACCAGATGGTGCGGATGCCGTTGTGCCTCTTGAGGATGCTGTTGAGGAGGATGGTAGGGTTCTTGTGATGAGAAGCTTAGCCAAGTATGAGAATGTCTCCCTTCCGGGCGAGGAGTATGAGGAGGGTATGGCTATAGTCCGCAAGGGAGCCATAATCACGCCGCAATCTATAGCTGGGCTGACTTTGGAGGGGAGGGGTAAGGTTAAGGTTTTTGATCTTAGGGCAAGAATCCTTAATGTCGGAGATGAGATAGTTAAGGGCACATATTTCAGGCCTTTTACGCATATATTTGTTGCGATGTGGCTTAGATGGCACGGCTTCACAATTGACGATATATCCATTGTTGGAGACGATGTTGATGGCATATCCCAATGGCTTAGAGGTGGCAGCCAATCTTATTTATCTGTGCTTATTGGCGGGACATCTGTGGGTAAGCATGACTACACGGTTAGGGCGCTAGAGAGCATAGGGGTTGAATACCTCGTTCATGGATTCGCAATCCAACCGGGCAAGACCGCATGCCTAGCTGTCAAAGACGGTAAGCCCATATTAGCATTAAGTGGGCTTCCAGTAGCCGCCATGTCCACGCTTGAATATGTGTTAAAGCCTCTCTTAAGGGGCTTGGGCATCAATGTGCCGGGCTATCCTAGAGTTAAGGCCACCTTAACCCGGAGAGTTACTGTGAAGGTTGGGGTCAGGGGCTTTGTCCGCGTAAGGGTTTATGAGGAGGGTGGCAAACTATACGCTGAGCCGATTATGGCTGGCGGGTCTGGAGCATTGGCTAGCCTAATTAAGGGAAATGGCTTCATAGAGGTGCCTGAGGATTTGGAGGGCTTCGATGAAGGATGTGAGGTTGAGGTAAACCTTTATGGGCAGGTGGCCAATCTTGGCTGAACGTAAAATCTATCGTAAATTAGTCTCCGTGGATGAGGTTATATCGATAATTGAGAGTTATAGGCCCTTAAACCCATTAGGGGAGTTAAAGCTCCCTTTAAGCGAGGCCTTAGGCAGAGTATTAAGCCGAAACGTGTATGCTAAGGTAAGTTATCCGCCTTACACTAGGTCGCTTATGGATGGATATGCCGTGATAAGCGATGATCTTGCGGGCGTATATGAGGATAGGCCGAGAAGACTTAAACTTGTGGGCCGCATTTCAACTGGTGAGACTAAGATAATTAGAATTGATAGGGGTGAGTGTGTAGAAGTATCTACGGGCGCCATAATACCCTATCCATCTGATGCCGTTGTCCCAGTAGAGTACACTAGTGCTGAGGGCGACCAAGTAATATTCTATAGGAGTGCAGTCAGAGGCGAGAATATTGATCAAGTTGGATCGGACTTCTCTGAGGGTGAGGTTGCGGCGTGGAAGGGCGAAGTAGTCACACCTCTATTGGCATCAATGCTAGCTGCCCTGGGGGTAGATGAAGTCTACGTATATAGGCCTGTCAGGGTTGGCATACTGCCAACTGGAGACGAGATTAGATCTCCAGGAGAACACTTAGATTACGGCTGCATATATGACTCTAATTCGCATCTAGTATACGGCTACGCTAAACTTTTGGGAGCTGATCCAAAAATCTATGAGAGAGCCCTAGATAACGAGATAGATCTGAAATGCAAGCTCTGGAGAGCAATTGAGGAGAACGATGTTGTGGCCATAATAGGTGGAACATCGGCCGGCTTAGAGGATCTAACATACAGAATCTTATCTAATCTTAATCCCGGCCTAATAATTCATGGCGTTAGGGAGAAGCCGGGTAGACCCCTAGCCTTAGCCCTCCATGACAATAAAATAATTCTCGGTTTACCTGGATTCCCGCTCTCATGCCTCCTAACCGTAAACCTCTACCTCCTACCAATATTAGCTAGACTTCAAGGGGTCAAAGCATATGAGCATAAATATTTTGATGCGTTGGTGCCAACGCCAATTAGGGGTGAGCCCGGCATAAGAACATTTATTCCAGCCGTGCTTGTTGAGCGGAAGGGTGTTTTAACAGCATATCCACTGCCGGGGCATAGTGGTAGGGTATCGGCCCTAAGCCTTGTAGACGGCTACATTATTGTGCCCGAAAGCATGGAGTATGCTCCAGCAAACAGCGAGCTCAAGGTTTTGGCGAATCCGTTCTGGAGATTATATGATGTAAATGTGATGGGCAGCCACGATCCCCTGCTCCAGCATTTAATAGGCTGCGTTACGTTGACGGAAAGGGTGCGTGTCCTTAATGTTGGCAGTACTGCTGGATTATACGCCATCAAAATGGGTGTGGCTGATATGGCTGGAGTTCATCTGCTAGACAGCAGAACAAGAGAATACAACATACCATTTATTGTAGAGATGGGCTTAAAGGACGTACTGCTCATCAGGGGCTATCTGCGTGAACAGGGCTTTGCCTATAGAAAAGATGTGATGAAAGTGTCATCTATTAGTGACGTGATTGATAGGGGCCTAAACTTCGTTAATAGGAACCCGGGCAGCGGAACCAGAGTACTAGTAGATTTGCTGCTAGAGAGGGAGGCGGAGAAAAGAGGAGTTAGGATTGAGGATCTAAAAGGTAGAATTAAGGGATATAATTTTGAGGTAAAAACGCACGAGGCCGTAGCATATCTAGTATCCAGAAGAATAGCTGATGTTGGAGTAACGATTAGATATGTGGCGGAGAAATATAATTTGGGTTTCACATCAATAGGCTACGAGAGATACGACCTTGTGATAAGGAAAGATTCGCTAGGCAAAAGAATGATCAGTCAATTTACCGATCAATTCTGCAACTTAATTCAAAAAACCATAAAAGACTTTCACGGATATAAAGTAGATGAAGAGCTAGGAAGAAGAATAGAGTTTTAAGGAAGAAGAAAACTCACGCCAATTCTAAACACCAAACTCTTAAAGGATAAGCTGGCTCCCGAAAAATTTAGGGCTAAAATGAGAGAATAGGCATTAGCAGCCAACGGTAGAGAGGGAGAGGGTATGTTCTGATAGCAGTCGAGAAAAAACAAAAAATATCCAAAAATGGCAAATTTTTATTGAAAAATATTTTTGACTAAGCTATTCCTAACCGAGTTCTCTCTCCTCAACCACTCAAAGAAGACAACCCAATCATCATATAAGTCTTCAAAAATCTCTGATAACGCTTTACTCTTCTCCCTAAAAAGCTCCCTCTTCAACATCAGCCTGCATATCTAACTTCATCACAAACATAATAGGAAAGACATAAAAATTTTTACACTTTCAGCAACCTACATGATCTTGGAGATCATAATTGACATAACTTCTCCCTTAACATTCATCCCTCCTCATGAGATCCTTTCCTGTTTGATAAAACCAGCTGCTTAAGGATTGCAGAAACTGTGTCTTATATGTTGCCTGAACCGACCCTCCTCCAGCCAGCACATTTATTGTCCCGCTCTGGGATGTTTATTTGAGCCAACGCTCACCCGACTCGAAAATGAAATAAGAGCGAAAATAAATTTATAAAACAATGTCTAATACACGAAGCAATACAACAATATTTCAATGGTTATCCATAACTTTTCTACTCATAGTGCTTACTCCGCTAACAGTTTTAGGCGAAATGGGAGGTGATGCATACGTTCATTTTTCGGGAGACTTTATCATGATAGGCAATCGGTTCATCGAGTTGGTGATTACGTTTGGGAATAACACAGGTGGAGGGATATATGGGATCATAGACAAGTCAACTGGCGTAGACTTCGTCAGACGTAAGGACGCGGTCGGCATCGGCCTCTTTGTGTTAGAATACTGGTCCGAGGAGAGGGGCTGGTATCAAGGAATGTTGGGCAGAAATGCAAAAAAGATCACGTATGACTACAGAGTCTGGGATGACGGAGTACAGCTAAACATAACATGGTCTGGTCTATCCTCGACGGAGGCCG
>Ga0209394_1000769_pt1 | contig 22368 bp, 16 predicted proteins | sample JNZ201metaG_FD_184122 | JGI IMG/M metagenome (GOLD analysis project Ga0209394, IMG submission 184122) | Hot spring microbial communities from Jinze hot spring, China to study Microbial Dark Matter (Phase II) - JNZ 20120812A (SPAdes) (version 3) ... | reverse complement strand
CCAGCCCTTCCAGCCCTATTGTGATGAGCGTTGGTTCGCGCGCTGGTTGGTTGGGTGCGCGCTGCGTGAAATACACATCCAAAGTGAGCGTTGGTAGTTTATATGCGTAAGATTTGGTGGGGATGGAGCGCGCACGGGGTGGGGTGTGTTGTGCGGGTGTGGTGTGTGCGTGTGTGTTGTGTGCGCGCAGCGCGCCGCTGATGCATACTGGCGTGAATGTCGCTTTCATTTGCGTGGTTGCTGGTGGTGCTGGGCGCGCCTGCCCCCCTACAGGCATCTGCGTCGCTGAGAAAAATAGGAACTCCGCAGGTTGCGGCGCGCAGATAACGCTTGATGGCACCGTGATTTTGAGCACGCGCTCCCAAAACAGCGTGTAAGCGTGCGTGACAACATACAGCACAATGCGCGCGTAATTTACATCTCCGATATCCGCGCAAGTTAAGTTTTGCAGCGCGCTTACATGGGTCTCTTGCGTAATATATGGGTATGCTTCTTCTTCCGTTACGCGCCGCGCAAAGCACTCGCTCAGCGCGGTTTTGATAAGCGCTGCGAGCGTGCTGCGCGCATCATCAACGGTTACATCCGTTTCCGTAATCGCTTGTATGGGGCGCCCCCCGCGCGCAATAGGCTCGTTAACGCGCACGAAAACCGCATAGCACTTTTCGCCTTTGATTGCCAACCGTGCGCGAACGCACAGCGCGCCGCCGTGCAGCGCATCCCTGCGGTCACCGAAAAAGAAGTAAAAATCCATACACAGGTTGTTGAGGTAATCTATTCGTTGGCGCGCAGTGAACCATGTTATATCTGGGTGGATGCTCAAACTCTGTGGTGTTAACATATACACTGTGGTGTAGTAGTGTGTTAGGGTGCTGGGGAGTGCGCGGCGCGCCTGCTCGTCTTCCATCAGCCAGCGCGCCACAGATTGCGCTACGCTTTCCGCATACGCGCGGGCGTGAACACGCCCCGCACTAACAATATCAATACTTGCGCGCAAATCGTTTATATAATCAACGAAAACGCGCGCAAAAGTGCCGAGACGGTCGGGGTTCGTTATGTTGGTTTCGGCAAACAGCGTGTATGGTTTGGTGTTTTCTGTGATTGTGCGCGCACGCGGGTTCAATAAATCAACATCTTCTTGCGCGCCCAATGTCTCGCGGTGAACCGCAACGATGAACGCATCCACATGCAAATGCTCAGTTTGCGGCCCCGCTTGCACTACGCGCGCTTCAAATTTAACATACACATCGGCGCGCAGCGGAAACTTATCCTCACCGAAACCGCGCACCTTGTAAAGCACTACCAAAACATTGTTGTTGTAGTTATCTATGTATTCGTTATAGCGCACCAGATAGTATTTGCAATTTGCGCGCTTGCATAACTCCAACATTGCGCTCTCTGTGGTGCTTAGTATTTCGGGTAGGTATGCGCCTAAGGTTTTGCGCGCGCTGCTTTCGCCTGTGCCTGCACCTGCGCTTGCGCCTGCATATGCATGTATGCGTGCGCGCATGCACATCACTCTCCCTGCTGCGGCTTACTAAGCCGTGCTGTAATGTAATCTAACTTTTGTTTGATTGCTTGCGCGTTTTTTACCAGCGCGCCGAAAACGGCGTGCACTACTGCGCGCGCGGCGCTCTCAACATCGCTGCCTTCAACCTCGCCGATATCCACGCGCTTCTCTACCCACTCCTCCCTTGTAGATGGGGGTACCCCGCGCAAGACAAAATCGTATACAGAGAACTCAACAGCACCTAAGTAAACTTTAGGTTTGCGCGCCGCGCCTGTTTTGGTATCGTAAAAGAACTGTATGCTAACAGATGGCAACGGGATTTTCACAACATTCTTGTTGGGCGCGCCTATAGTGTAGCAATCTGTGCGTATGTAATATTGAAACTCTGGTGTGTCGTGCGCCGCTGGAGTATCCGCGTTACTAACACACACCGCTGATGTAACTCCCGCTGCCCGCAGAAGTTGTTCCCAGAGCAAGGCGTAGGCGTTGGCGAGAACGAACGCTATGACGCGCGCACAGTGATGTGGCTGCGCGACAGCGTTGAATTGAGCGGGTGTTAGTTTTGCGCGCTCGCCATCAGCAGCATCGCGCCTAACGCCCAGCCACTCGCGCAACACACCGAGCACGGCACTCACAAGGGCATCATCGTAGTGAGCGCGCCCGCGCACCTGCCGCTGCGCCCTAAACACCCTCCGCTCTTCATCGCTAACGGCAGCGCGCGTTAAATCAATCTCCGCTGTGATGGTTATCTCAGCGCTTTTGTAAATCTCTTCAACCGCCTCGCTGCCCGTGATGGGCACGGAAATATCCAACCCAACTACAACTTCCAATGCAGATAAGGCGCGCAACCGTTGCCTTCCTAAAACGAAAATGTAACGCAGCGTAATATCTTCCAACCCGCTTGCGCCCCAAAAATCCGTAGCCAGCGGCGATGTGACGGTTGCAGCCTGCGGCGATAAGATGCGCGACCGCATATTCGCAAGTTGCATACCGTTGCTATACACCATGTAATAGAAACTTGTTACTTCGCTTGGCAGCACATCCAGCGCGTGTGTGTTCAACCAGTCTTTTACGCGCTCGCCTACGCTGCGAAAATCAAACAGGCGTACAACCCTGCTTGCCGCGCGCGTTGTGTGCATGGTGCGCCGCACGGCTTCAATGAAGGTTTCCGCTGCAGGCACGGATTCTATTTCTTTGCACTCCGCGATGAGTTTGAAGCGCAAGTTAAGCGATATCGCATCACGCTTGATAGGTAACGAAGAAGGTAAAATGAACCTTGTTGTACCTACATCATCGCTGTGGTATTGTGCGCGGAAAAGTTGCGCGACCACGCGGTCGCCACTTGCAAAACGCTGCACTACAAGTTGCACAACGAGGTAAAATCTGGTGTGCGGCGCGCCTGAGTGCCACCCATCCAGCCTATACACTGAATACGCGGTGCTGCCATCGGGCGCAGCAGAGCGCGCCACAAGCACAGGTACGCACCGCGTTTGCGTTCCTATCCTTCTCATCAACCAACTTTCAACTTGCGCCAACCGCTGCGCGTTCGTTAACATACTATCCAGCACCACCTTCACTTGCATACCAAAGCGCGCTTTTAACCAAACTGTTAATGTGTTGAAGAAGCGCTTCTTCGGAGGCAATCTTATCAAACAATGCGGTCAGAAACTTTTCAACTGCGCGCGCCAACTCAGCACCGCTTTCTATAAATGCGTCTATTTCTATGAACGGCGTGTTAATTATCACATCGTGGCCGACGCCACCTTCTCGTAAAAGCGCGCTCGCGCCTACAAGAAGCCAACCTCGTGCGTACACTGATAACACCAACTCCAAAGAGAGATTAGGCAACCTTACCTTAATATCTTTTGGTGGCGCCACGCCCTTAAACCTGCACTCATCGGTTGTTATGTAAATGCGCGCGATATGGTGAACTCTATCGCCTACCGCGTGATGCATAATTCTTTCAATTACGGGTTTGAAGGTTACATACACCTTGCAAGGAACTAATGCGCGCAAGATGTTTAACCACAGCAAACCGTAGGCGTGCGCTATCACCCTGTTAATGATATCTACCAGCGCGCGTAACGATAACCCACCAGCGTCGTATGCGCTCAGGTTCTCCATTAAAGATTGCGCGCTTTTACCTGCTACTCCGAGCGTCCCAGCATGTGCCAACTGCTCAAAATAACCATCCACAGCGTGGCAAATCGCATTGGTAAGTGAACTTTCCGCGCGCACATGGTAAATAGCCACATTGGTTACTTGCTCCGAAGTTCTGCCGTCGCGCTCCCGCACATCTATATCGGCGCGCCAATCAGGTAATATCAATTGCACAATAATATCAATACCAGATGCCAAAGATGTATCTGCGCGCCCACCAGCACTGCACAGTATACCAAACTCAATCACTGATTTGCGCGGGCTGAAGGCGCGCATAACCGCAAATCCAGTTTGCGCATCGTAAACGCGGTGAAAAACATCGCGCGCATCCGCACAGCCACCGTGATGCACATAGTAATACCAATCGGTGATTTTTCCAGCAAGCAAGGTTTCGGTATCGCTCCGTTTGTTTATATAATCAACAACCGCGCGCGCAACGGAGACGAAATCAACATTGAGCACTTGGGTTGCACGCTCGTTGGCGTTGTTCACATAATCGCGCAGCAGCGCCGCGCAACTTGAAACAACCTTATCCAGCGCATCTGGCGTGTACGCAGCCTCGCTGTAAGCAATCCGCTCGGCGCGCCCAGTATACGCACCTTCATACAGCATAGGCAGCAACTCATCTGGATGTGGCGAATATCCTGCGGCTGAAAGTGGCCCTTTGAGCGCCTTGAATAGTTCGCATCGCACAAAAGGTAGCCTTTCTTCAGCATTAACTATAATTTGCAAATAAAGCGTAAACGGTGTTTCCATAGGCACGCGCAACCAATTCTGTATTTCGTATAGCGCGCCGAACCCGCGTGCATCGCCAGCAACGCGCTCGGCACCATACAACACCAAATTGAGCCTGCAACCAGTTGCGCGCTCCACCTGCGGTATCAGGCGCGCAATAACTGCGCGCAACACGCCGTCAGCCCGCGCGCGCGTTCTATCCATCAATAAGCACCTCCACGAGAAACTTTAGCGTATGCACCATCATTACGCGTTTCACCTTCTATCACGCTGTTCTTGAGCGCGCATCGTTAACCACCAGCGTAATATTTTGCGCTTGCTCTGCTAACTCGCTGAACAACGCATCGGCGATTGCAGTGGCTGCGCGCCTTAAAGCATCCAGTTCGCCAATACGCAGGTTCAACGCGCGCACATCGCGCGCCACTGCAACGCGCGTGCCCACCTGCGCCGAAAGAAACCTGAAATCTACAATCACATGGTAATGAACAAGCGCATCGCCTCGGAAAAGAAACCTAAGTTCTATGTTCGGTATGTGTATCCTACTTGGTAGTATAACTGCGCGCTCCTTCAGGTGAGGTTTGGTATAGTGCGCGGCGAAAAATACAGATACGCGCACAAGCATGCCGAGCGGTCGGTTGCCTTCTCTAACGCTGCGTTCTTCCAACTGCCCTACCCAGTGGGTGCACGATATCGGCAGCCCAGTAACGGCGCCGAGCACGCTCTCCCACACAAGGGCATATGCGTTGGCAACAAGCGCGCTTACAATTTGCGCGAAACTGTTGTAAGTCATGTTTTTGTAATCAAACTCTGGGGAGCCTGCTCTTTCGCGTTTTACTAAGATTGTTCTGCCAGCCAAATCGGTAAGCGCATCCAGAACGGCGCGCTGCACTTCACCTGCCGCCTTCTCAGGCGCGTCGTGCGCGTTCACTGCCACCGAGCGCTGCGCGTAGGAGTAATTGTTTCTAACTGTGATATCGGCTTGAATTTGCGCCTGCTCCTCTCTGTGGTAGAACACCACGCTGCAATCAAACTTCAGGATGTTGGTGATAAGCGCGTCGCGACGGTGCGCAGGGTAGAAATAGAAAACACAACTAAGCCTATCGTAATTCTCTGTGCTGTTCACCACGCGCCTACTAACGGTGTGCCATTCCCCAACCAACTTGCGCCCTTGAAACGATGCGATGTAATCGTAATCATCAACTGTGTAACCTAAAGTGCTCGCGTGTTTGGTGTTTATGTAATTGAGCGCGCCGCGCGCGATGGCAGCGAAGTCTATATGGTTTATCAACGCTGCCACGAAGCGCATGCGCGTGAGTATCCAAATTACAGTATCAATGAACTGCGCGCGCACGGCATCGCTTTCCAATCCACCTGCTGCCGCCAAACTTGCTGTGCCGCGCCACGGCACATTTTGTTCATACACTTCTTTTATGTAAAAGTAGGTGAGCGCGCCGTGAATGGTGGGCGGCTCGCTACCTAACACAAGCGGAAAGAAAACGAGATACATATCTTGCGCGTAAGGTATACGCGGCTGCCACCCTTCCAATTTGTATACGCGCCCAAGTTCGGCGCGCTCCACCGCATCAATAGGCGATGTTGGCGATACAGGTATCACATTAAAGCCTGCGCGCACAAGCGCGGCGCTAACACTACTCGCCACTTCATCCAACACCTTTAGCGCAGCGTTTAACCTGCCTGTTTTTCGCAGTTGTTCCCAAATATCGCCTAAAACCATACGCGCACCTCCACTTTGCAAATGAACCACAAGATATTGTGGATGTTGCGCGCATCAACTCTTGGCTAAACCGCGCTCAACTACCCTTACTAAATAACCTACAACGAGCGCGCTGTTATCCACAATCCACTGCAGCGTGCCATCTAATATCTCAGCGAACATTTTAGTGAAATCCAGCAACCTTATCGGGGCGCGCTGCTCGCTCGGCTCATACTCCTTTGAAAACACAACCGTATCGTGTCTGTAACGCACCTGCGCGCGCTCAAGTAAGTATTCCATATTGGGTGTTTGGCGAAAATCAAACAGCGTTGAGAACGCCTCCGTAACAACTATGCGAGCGTTGTTCACAACAATAACCAAGAAGATACCGATATCATACCGATTTCTTTGCGATGTTGCGTACACCCTCGTAAAACCTAAGCAACGAACTTTATAAGGCAATATGTGGCTGAGAACGCGTTCCCAGAACGCAGCGAGCGCGCTGCACAACGCCTCGCTGAACACGCGCGCCACATCGTCACCTAAAAACCCCGTACCTTGCTGCACAACCTCGTTCCAGTTGACTTCGCTTAGCGCGCCGCTATCGGCGAACACATCGCGCGCCAGTTTGCGCACGGCGCTGGCAACAAGGCGCGGCAACTCACTCGTGTCGTTAAGCGGCAGCGTGATATCGCGCCCCGCACGATATGTGCGCGGAACTCGCGCAGCGCCTATGTTGTATTTGTTTAACGATACACTCACAACCAACTCATCGTTCTCATCTCTTCGGCGCGTGCTGAAATCCAAAACAACAGTTGCGGATTTGAGCGCATCTTGGCGCCGCTGCGTGATAGGCGTTAGGTAAATGTGCGCGCTGAGTTCGTTGCTGTTGTGGTCGTATACACGGTGGAGGTTAGGGGCGATGTTGTAGCCTGTTGTGCTGGTGCTACCTTTGAATTCTATCACATAACCGTAAGTGTATTGTTCTTTCGTTAGCGACTGCAGCGCTTTCGCTATCGCGCTCGCTATAGCATCCATATCAATGGCTTGGCGCATCCGCTGCGCGTGCCATTTCAGCGATTGCAAAATAGTGATTATTTCGTTTGCGAACTGATTTGGCGCGCCTTTCTCCAATAAGTTTTCGCACCACAAGTAACTATCTGTAATATAAAAACCTCCTAACACATCGCGGCTCAACTCGCTGATTACCCAGTTCTCAACAAGGCGCTCATCGTAGCCAGAAGGTGTGGGCACGAGCGCGCCGCCGATGGTGTGCTCGCCGCTATTTTCGTTGCGCATAGCCGCAAAACACAACAGTAAGCGAAATTTTTCTTTTATGTTCGTTGGGTTCCATCGCTCAAGTAGGTAAACGAGCGTGTAGAACCGCACAGTTGTCGTTCCCCACCTATCGTGCGCGGTGTGTTCGCGCTGGAAAAACAGGCGTATAGCACACAGTTTAGTGCGCGCCACGCGTGTGACAACATCTGTGGCTATGTTGTGCAGGCGTATTTGCAAATCAAGTTTATCCTGTGCTGCGCGCTGTGCCATACCGCTCACCACTTTAAAACTTAGCCTCGTTTTGCGCGGCGCGCAAGATTAAAACGCACTCCCCGCAATTGCTATGCGCTCGTTTATAAGGCGCTCTAATATTTGCAACAACCTGCTCAATTCATCGTCTTGCTTCACAAAGAAATTGAAAAACGAAGTTAGAACGGTTTCGGTTGCGCGCCGCAACCCAGCATCGCTATCTATCACAATGTTTTCGCTTTGCAAATCAAACTCACCCCCACGGTGCGCGCCACCGTAAGGCTGATACAGCACTTCTACATGCAACCCCATGTATAAATCAAAAGTAACTTTGATTAACCTGCGCGCACCTTTGTAATCCTTGGCGAAGTAGAACTTGGTTATCAGGCGCGGCAAAGCAATCCCGCGCTTCAGCGCATCCTGATACGCCGCGCTGGGAATATATAAAACAGTGTGAATATCCGCTTGTATGTATGTGGTATCTGCTGCACCCGCGATTGGAGGTTGGTAAACCCCGCCTTCCACCTCGCCTACACACACTACTTTCGTGTTTGTAGTGAAGAAAACTATAATCTCCCAAAGCGATGCGTATGCGCTTGCCAACACATCGCCTAATACACTTGCAATGCTTTTTTCCGATAGCGCGTCGTAATTGATTTGCGGTTCGCGCTTTTGCGCGCCACGGTGACCACCCAACTGCCGCGCGCGCTCGCGTATCCGCTCTTTGATAACATACTTCACTAAATCCGCTACCAGCGCGATGTCACTGGTTTTGGTTATCGGAATTTCGGCAGCGATGTTATCTACTACAGCGCGCACGCGCACATGCGCATCGCCAGTATCGCGCGGATGGTAAATATGCACAAAGCAATCCACTTGCAGCGCACTATACGCTTTCATATCTCGGCGCGCAGAAGGAAAGAAAACGAACGCGAACCTCAAGGTATCATCGTTGGCTGCGAAGTTGGCTACAGTGCGCCCCCTACCGTAGTTTTCAACCGAACGCCCCGAAAAATGCGCGCTGCAAACATACCTATCAATGGGGATAGGCGCGAAAACACCAGGGTAGGTTTCGTTGATGTGCTCTAATAATTCCTTCGCGATTTTATCCAAGTTTATTTGTTTCATTATATTCACCGAAAAACCCAACTCAAATAGCAACTCCGATATAGCATTAACGAAAGCGCGCCGCACAGGAGGGTCGTCCAACCCTTTCGCCATCAACACCGTTTTCTCGCGGCTCCACATTAACCCATCGTGGTGCATATCGCGCTCGCTCACATCGGCGAAAGCCAACTTACCGTTAATATCAATGGTATCATTGCGCTCGTTTCTGGAAAGGTAAAGGATAAGATAGATATCGTTTTGGTATGGAGTGTTAGGTTGCCAACCATCCAAGCGGTACCTGCGCCCCTGTGGGGGCTGCGGCAGTATCGGAGTGCACTTTATCTTGTGCTTTCCTTGCAGCGCGCCTACAATGTAACTTTCAACTTCATTGAGCAAAGCAACCCACTCTTCTGTTGCCATTGTGATATCACCTTCTGTTTCGCCTTCGTTATTTTGCTGCGCGCACTAATTCAAATTTAGCCAAGACGGGCGCGCCGCGCAAGGCTAAAGTAATGAGCGGGGTGCGCGCAAAATGAAGGATTTGAAAAACTGCGAGCCGCTTGAAAGTTACTTTCTCCATAGGTTGTGGTTCCGTTGCGCGGTGATAAGGCAGACCACTGGGTTGCGCGGCGAAAGCGCAATTAAAGCGGTGAACATACCTTGCATTGTGGGGGGGATGCAAACGAACGCAACCCAAACCGAGCAATACATTATGCCGCAACCCCCTACATACCATGTGGTGATACCTGCCGCGTTTCGCGATGTAAACACAGGTGAGATAGTAAGGCTTATGTGGGGGCCTGATGGAGATATTTACGAAGGCGATACTTTGTTTGTTTGGGGGTTACCTTTTTTGTTGCAAGTGCGCGAGTTGCGCAACCCGTTAACGGTGTTTTCGCATTTTGAGTTAAACTGCACGGTGCGCGCAGGATACCACTTTCGCACCTTCTCAGATTTCGCATACCCGCCAACATCCTACACTTACATTGAACCACCACAAGATATTGTGGATGTCGCGCGCCAAGTGCTCGCCGAATTGGAAAACCTTAACAGCGCGTAGGGGATAGCGCGCACATTAAACAAACTTATTGAGTAGTGTTAAGATTGTGAGAAATGTAGTGTAGCCTACCAAATCTTGCGCGGCGGTCTCGGCGGGCCCAGCAACTATCGCTGGGTCTAATCCGAGTGCCTTCGCAACCTGCGGGAACACTGCGCCCATGAAGCCTGCGGTTAGCATCGCAGCGAGCATCGCAAGGCTAATGGCGGGGATAGCCACCCACTGTTGCGTAACCACAGCAGCAATAACCCCAACAGATAAACCAATAGGGATGCTGCACAGCGCGCCGACCAGCATTTCGCGCACGATAGCCTTTGCTTTGTCTTTAAGCGTGCCAACAGCCATAGCGCGTATAACTATCGCGGCGGTTTGCAGCCCATGGTTGCCTGATACTGCGGAAACAAGCGGGGCGAACGCGTAGACGGCGGCAAACTTCGCTATCGTTTTCTCAAAAGGTGCTATAGCGAACGCCACGCCCAGTTCAATGAGCGCCGTGATTAGCAAAACCAACGCCCTTCGGCGCGCAAGTTCAGTTACCTTCGCGCGCTCAACCGCCTCCGCATCCTCAGATAAAGTAAGCACGCGCTCTTCAATCTCTTGCAAGATACGCTGGAACTCCTCGCGCGTGATGTGCTGGTGCGCTTCGGCGCGCTGACGCAACAGTTCAACAAGAGCGTTAAGTTGCTCAAGACGAATGTACAACTCGCGCCGACGCTGTTGCATCCTGCTTCACCTTTGCGCGCTCAGCGGCACTTATACGCTCGTGGTTCAGAACGAAATCTTGAACACGCTCTACCAACTTGCGTAACTCAATTTTCACCTCCGATAAGGTTAGTCGCTTGCCGTTAATGGAACTCCATTTGCTTACTATTTCTCTACTACAATCATCCATTTTTACTGCTCGCACCTCCGTTGCTTCCCAGCAAGGCTTGCACCGCCGCGAAGAATTTATCCAGTATTAGCACTGTGGCGGCGGCGATTTCCTCAATGTCGCGCGCCAACGCCTCATACCTTCGCCTTTCTATTGCCGCCATAAGCAACATACCTAACACTATACCGCTCAACATACCTATCGTGGCGCTAATCGCAATTTTCTCAAGCATTCACCCACACCACGCTTTGTTGTTATACCGCGTGCGCGCATTCACTTTTTATATTAGCCTACCGAAATTTAATCACCAAAACCTATACCTTCGCTGCGCCCCTTACCTACCCCTTTGATTTTCTTGGGGTTCACCCACGCGGAGCCTTCGTTCAACAATTCCTTCACGGTGTTCGCTGTTATGGGTGCGCGCAGTGATGGTTGCAACATTTGCATGCGCTTCAGTTTCATGGCAACCGCCGCGCACTCAGCGTGGGTTTTGCCTTCAAACCACTTGATTTGCACACCATCTGGTAGAACCACGCCGAGTTTCTGGCACCACGCGTTGAACACATTGTAAGCCAGTGTTGGGTCGGTTAGCGCGCCGAACTCAACGAACTCATCAAGCCTAACGGGGCGCAAAAACGCCGCATCTATGTTGTGTGGGCGGTTCGTTGTTATTATCAAACCGAACGATGCGCGCCGTTCATCAATAATGTAACCATCAAGCAATTGCACAATGTATGGTAGCGTGGCTGTTGTCATTATCTCTCTATCCACCACAACAGCATCGCCTTCATCAAACACAAACACCACAGCGGGGAAGGTATAAAGCGCGAACTCCATTGTGTTTTTCACGAGTTCGTTGCCCGATGGGTTGTTGGCGTAGATAACTGTGGCGCCCAGTTGCAGCGCTTTTTCTATGGCGTAGCCTGCGAACATGCTTTTGCCAGTGCCAGGCACACCAGCGAGCACAGCGGAGAAGTGCACGCGCTGGTTCGGCGCGCTGCACACATTCTCAACAAGTAACATTATGCGCTTGAGCGCGCTCTGGATTTGCTGTGGGTAGTGGCTCAAAAAATCATCAAATGGGAAGATGCGCGATGGGAAGTGGAAGTTGATTTGCGCGCCCCCCACATCGTGCGCGCCTGAACCACCATCGTCGCCTTCTTCAGATTGCGTGCTACCATACACATCGGAGTTGGACGGCGTTAGGTTGATAAACGCACCGCGCCCGCGCTCAACAACCTTGTTGTGTATCCGCGCGCGCAAACTATCGCCATTGTATCGCTTGGCATCAAAATACAAAAACACCGTGTAAAAATACAAACCAGTTGTGATATCGGCGTAAACACCATCATCGCAAACATACACCCCGCTCAACACTTGCCTAACAGTTAGCGAAGTTATATGCAAAATTGAATATGGGTGTATATTAGGGAAAACTTCGCGCAGCGCATCGCTCACAAGCGGCGCAAAAGGCATCGGAAACAACAAGTATAACCTGCGCATCTCGCCGCCAGCGTTCTTGATTTCGTTAGCCCACATCAGCGGGTAATCTATCTCGTGCCCGTGCACATCAAGGAAAACTTCCTTACCTTTATCTAACCGCTCGTATTGCTTTTTGAGTTCTGCGAAATCGCTTGCGCCCATGCGCGCATCGCCTCCTGTGTGCTTATTTTAGCGCGCTCAGGCTAATTTTGTATTGAGGTGAGAAATTTTGGCGCGCCGCAAATTCCGATACAAAGAACCGTTACCGAAACCAAGAAGCAAAAAAGAATTCGCCGCAATGCTATACAACCTTTTCGGGTTCTTGCCACCAGCAGTTGCGGTGTGCGAAGGGCACACAGCCCCCCTTGATGTTCTGTGGAAGGTGTATAACCAAGAGCACATGAACTACATCATCGTTGCGGCGCGCAAATCAGGGAAAACGATGGGTATCGCCGCGCTGCAAGTTCTCTTCGCATTAACATACGAACGCTTGAGTAGTTGCGATGTGGCAGCGAAGTTAAGCCAAGCGGAAGTTTGCTACGAGCACTCGCGCGCATTCCTGTTCGCACCGAAAGGCGAAATCGGTAAGCGCGTAATCCCACAATACATTGTGGATGAAGGCACAAAGCGCGAAATCCAATTGCGCACAGGGTCGCGTATCTTCATCGCAACAGGTAGCATAAAAGGCGTGAACGCTATACACCCCCACAAACTCTTCTTTGATGAAGTTGAACTTTTAGATGGTGGATGGAGCGTTATTCAGGAAGCGCTGCCAGCACCCATGACCGAAGGCGATAAACTGCGCCAAATCTGCTTTGTCTCATCGTGGAAGTTTCGCGGTGGGATACTGGATAGGCTAATCGCAACTTTCCGCGATGACCCCACAACATACATCGCCTTTTGGTGCGGGTTTGAAGCCATGCAACCCGTGCACGATTGCTCATTTTGCTATAGCCTGCAACGCAAACTATCAGATGGCACTGTTGTTAGTTTCGCTGATTTCTGCAAGAACAAGGATGGTAGTTGCAAAGGCAAGCGCGCACGGGGGTTCATCTCGCTCGTTGATGTTCGCAGCGAGTTTCTGGGGCTTGATGAAAATGTGTTTAGGTCACAGTGGCTTTCGGAGCGCCCCCAAGAGAGCGGGCTGCGCGTGTTTTACATACACCCTTCAGCGCGCCTCAAAAGATACATCCCGCTCCCAGAATACCCACTTTACGCTGGCGTTGATTACGGGCGCGTATCGGCAGTGGTGGTTTGCCAAGTGCTGCCAACGGGGCACATTGTGGTTTTTGATGAGTTCGTGCGCTACAACTTATCGCCGCGAGAAGTTGCGCGCCTGTGTGCGGAAATCAGCGCAGCATATAAACGCCAATACGGTGCGCGCATTGAACTTTTCGTTATAGACCCGCGCCATTTCTACATTTTTGAGCGCGAGTTCGCCGAGTTGGGGTTGCCAGCAGTAGCGCCGCCCAACCCCGCTTACGGCGGTAGCGGCGAAAAGAAAGCACGCGTTAACATCGTTAACAACTTCCTTGTGCCTGATTTTGATACTGGGATACCAAAGTTGCTTTTCGTGCCGAGCAGAGTGCCTGTGCTGCTAACGCAAATGGAAGACCTTACATACAAAACAAACAGCGATGGGTTGCCTACAGATGAAATTCCCGACGGCAACGACCACTGTAGCGACGCGCTCCTTTATGTGGTGTCATACATTTACGCTGCTGGTATAAATAAGGAGATGGAAGGGGTTGGTTCGGCGCGCCCCGAAACTAATGCTATATTGGCGCAACTAATGAGCAATGTTGAGCGCGCCCCAGCAGATGATTCAAACAACGATGAGTGGGGCGTGCGCGAACACATAGCAATACAAGAGCAACAAACACAAGCAGCGAAAGAAGAAGTTATAAGCGCGATAAAAAACTACATAAGCAACACCATGCGCTATGTAGCGGCGCAAATGAATGTGCCCACCACCCAAGTGGATATAGATGCCATAGCCGAGCAAACCTACAAAAACTTAGAAGATTACTTCGCTGGGGAACTCGGCGCAGGTAAAGATATCACCGATATCGTGTATAAGATGCCTAAGGAAGTTGAGCAGAAGTTGCTTGAACTCACCGTAAGAGAGTTGGATAGGTTGCAAATGCGCGCAGGGCTGCAGCGCTGGGATAGCATGCTACCTTACGAAATGCTGCACGACGCGCTCATGAGCGAAGTGTTCGGGCGCGGGGGTGGCGGCGGCTTCACACCACCGTTCTTCCCGCCTATATAAAAGCGGTAAAATCGTGGCTAAAGTGTATATGAAGGAGGCGATGAAACATGGCCGTAGAGATGACTGAACGCCAAATGGATTTTGTTGTAAGCGCGCTCGCAGCCACCGTTGCTAATGAAGTTGTTAACAAATTCGTGCCTGTAATACTGAGCAAGTTGGGGCTGAAGCCGCGCGAACTTGAAAGCGACGCTGAAGTGAACGATTTGGCTGAGCGCGTTGTAAACACCGTGCACAGAATTATCGCAGATATTTGGGGTTGGAGCACTGTTGCGGATGTGCGCAAAGTAACAAACCAATTGCGCGACGAGAAGTTAAACGAATTTAGCGATTTGCTTTCCGATATGCGCAACATCACAACAAGCACGATGGTCGGCGCCTACGCGCGCAAAATGCTCGCCGATTACCTTGATGAGGTGAATAGAACGGTGCTCCCCGCGTTGGCAGCCGAAGCACTGCGCGAGCGCTACGGAAATAACGCTAAACTCACAGAAATCAACACCATCGCAATTACCTACCCAACCAATCAACAGCAAACAGTAAACCTTACCGATGTAGGAACCGTGCGCCTGCGCGGAGTTGAGATTACCGATGTTCAACTTACCGTAACCAAAGACTCGCCTGTTGATTTGGGCGAATTGCTGCTGGGCAACCAACGCATAACTGACGCCACTTTGCAACAACTTGCGCAAGTTTTGTGCAACCTAACAATACATTACAGAACATACGAAGTCGCAGGGGGAGGCAAGGAAAGCGCGCCCCTTTCTTACATTATTGATTCTTATACTACAGAAGTTGTGCCGAACATTCAAAACTTACGCAACGCTGTAGTTAAAGCCGTAAGCGATATTTGCGATAATGCGATACCGCGCCTTTGGAAACTCACTGTAGGCACAAAAGAAAATAACCCAACACACTTAACCGCGATTGAAGAAAGAGCCATAAACCAGTGGTTAGCGGAGATAGGAAGGCAACACGGCGCTATACTTAGTTTCCTTGCCAACCCCACTAACAGAGAGATAAGGATGCAAGAGCAACCAACAGAGAGGCCTGTTGGCGCCATGCGCACCCATGTTTACGATATCGTGTTGAAAAAAGGCGCGCTGCCAACGCTTACAGAAGATACAACAATTCTGCAGTTAGTGTTTACTTACAACATGGAAAGCAACAAAATCTCTATTACCATTACAATTGGCGATAATTTGCAGCGATACACATATGAAGCCGCGCTGCCCGCCGATTTGACACAGGTTGGGAATACAATACAAAGCGCGCTGCAACAAGCCACAAGCGCTGTTGGAACATTCGCATCTGAATTATACTGGTCGCTACTGCGATACTCCCAAGAGGATATTGAAACCGTTGTTAGTAATTACATAGAAGGGAAAGGGTTTGAAATGATAGCCGTGCGAAACCCGAGCGAGTATATCGCCACTGCGTTCGTAATTGCGAATGTTGATGTGCAAAGCGCGTCGGGCGGGGCGCGCCAACCCACGCAAGGTTTCTACAACATCACCTTTACGATTACACCAAAGGAACATACGCAAGATGCAATGACGCCTGAAATCGCGCAATTGCGCGCTGCTGGCCTCCTTCCTGAAAAAATTGAGTTTAATGTAGCAGTAACCAGCATTCTCAATATAAGCCAATTCTCCGCAACATATCAATATGCCATAAAATCCTACACAGTTGTGTTATCTAATGGCGCAACGATAACTGAGGATGTGAACCGCACGCACCTTAACTACCTGTATGATTTCAGCGACCCAGAAATCATCCCCGCAAGGTTGCAAGCAGAGGATGCGCGCCATTTGGTGCCCCTTTATTGCATGCTCGCTGGTGTTCTTGATGCGCTCGCCGATGAGATTTTGTACTCAGAGTTCTTAGTGAGAAATTGGTTGCAGTTACTGCGTAAGCACCAAATGTTGCCGCCAGAAGGTGTTACCTCTGCTGGAGAAGCGGAAGGTGAAGAGAGCACTGTAGAGCAGCCGTTGCGGTTCTACAAGCGGCTTTACTCGCTGTTGCATCGTAGAAGAAGTTAAGCGTCTTTACGAATGCGCGCATCTTGCGTAAAATGTGTTGCGGAGGTGTTGAACCGTTGAATGAGACTTTACGCGAACTTAGGCAGCAGGTGTTCAATACCATACGCAACGCGTTCAGGAATTACGCGCAAGACATACGCAGCGCGCTGCAGCGAAAGAGCACGCTTATTCCAGAGAATGTGGTGTTAGATGCTGCGCAGCGCGCATACGATGTTTTTCTTGATACTTGCGCGACGATACTCAGCACAGATATCAACCAAGCACCAAACGGCTCGGTTACCACCGATATATCACCAAAAAGCATTACAATTGAACTTGATAAAGTGCTTTTGGAATTTAAAACTGCCATTTTCTTCTCGCGCACATACCCTGATGCCAATGCGAGCGATGATTTGGCGCAGCGCGAGATTGTTGCCAACGGCGCGTATCTTGGTTACATTGTGAAAGCGGTGTGTGAGATTAAGCGCGGCGCGCACGGCATCGTTGATTTATCCGTTGCGTTCGCCAACCCACCTGAGAAAATGCAAGGTTTTTGGTTTGGCACCGAAAACTACATCTTCGCAGTGCAATTACCTGTGGATGATATTGATGAAGGGTTGCCAAGCGCGCATAAGAATGGGTTGATTGTGGCGTGCCAGCGCGCAGCGCAAATCGCACCGCTCATAAGCACAGATGAATACCAGTTCGTAGATAGTAGCGACTTCTTTGTAACAGAAAAGAGCACGCTTGGCGCTGCCATCCTAAAAGCATTGCGAGAAGCGATACAACAAACCAAAACACTGCGCGCCGCCGAAATCAATATTGGCCTCACCTTTTGGGGGTATCATTATGCTACACAAAACGCCGACAACATCACTAAATCCTCGTTAGTGTTTACTTATTTTATCGGCGGCACATATGCGGATGTGATTGATAACCCCTTAGGTTTGTGTGTGCTTATTGAACTCCCTGTTACATACCATGTTGATAATGCTGATATCAATGCGTTTAAAAATGTGCGAATCAGTATTGCGCCTGTTTTGCGCGCCGCGCAGCAACTAAACCGTCTGGTAATTGACGCAGCAAGCGCGCCGTACACGGATTCGCCGCTACCCACCGTAACGGAGACAGTTGAGTTGCCTTTTGGCACACCCACAACTACCTTCATCAACATTATCGCCAACAAAATCAAAGATATTATCGTGCGCTACGAGTCGCAGCATATCAGAGATATTCCGCAACATATGTTCTTTGTGCAAGCGTTTTTGATGGGCTTATCGCGAAAGTTGCGCGAGCGCGTCAGAAAACCTAAGAACGAAAGCATCAAAGAGTTGCTTAAAACGCGCTTTCCAGAAGGGTTTGATATGGATATAGAAATACCGATAGACGCGCTGCTCCAAATCGCTGCTAACTACACTGTGCGCGACGACACTAAGCAATTACTAATATACACCACAAGAGTTACTATTACGAACTGGAGGTTGGTGGTAGATGTAGCGAGCGCGCCGCAATTGGAAAGCACCCAAGCAACCGATGCGCGCCTCAACATCAATTTGGTAGTAACTTACGATGCTATGTTATACGCCGATGAAAAGTTACGCAACACCGAACTTTACAAGCAATACCTATCAAAAGTGCCAATTTGGGTTAATGATATATACGCGAAGGTGACTTACACGCTACAACTTGCGCGCCTGAGTTGGCACTTTGATGAAGATGCGCAAATTGTAACTTTGGCGATAGATTGTGCGCGCTCATTGTCTGTGCAAGGCGTTAGGCAGAAGGAAAGCGCGCATGTGGTGTTGCCTCCAAACATAGAAGAGTCTATACCCATCCCCGCGCCTATCATCGCGCGCGTTAAGTTAACTAACCCACAGCAAGCATTAGAAATAGCAATCAACACAGTATTGGATATGATAGATGAGTTGCTTTTGCACTCGTATACGCTGGTTGCAGTAGAATTGCGGCTGCACGATTGGTTTCACACGCTCGTAGAGCGCAACATTTCCGCCATTGCTGATGCGGTAAGAGAGTATGAAAGCGCGCAGCAAGGGAGGTAGGGTGGGCTGTGGCGGTGAAGAAAGCGATTTACAACGCGTCGTATATCACGCTGTATATTGCGCCCGATGGCGCGCCGCAATTCTCGCAACTCGTTGGCGAGATGGAGCGCGTGATGACATACAAGATGGGTGAAATGGGGTTGGTAGAAGAGGATATTCCTGTGGGTTGCGCGCGCCACCCCAATTTCTCCATCACATGCCCAGCGTGCAAAGCGGTGTTCTCCGAGCGCCAGCGTGTGCGCCCGTTTGCGCTCACATTCCCTAACGAACAAAACCCTTACTACACACTATCAATACCGATTGGGTTGCTTCCTTACTTGCTGGCGCGCAAGTTCGCAATTCCCGACGCTGCGCGCAAAATTTTCTTGCAAGTTTGGCAAATTGTGGAAGAGAAACACAAAGCGAATTTAAGCCCCAGCGATTTGGTGTCGCAGGATACCATCAGGATGTTCATAGAGAGCGAGCCGCACAGGGAAGCGGTTTGGCGAGCGTTGCACACGCCGCGCGCAACCATCAAAGGCATACCTGGCGCAGGTAAAACTTGGGTTGCGATGTCTATCATGGCGAACCTTTCGCGGGGTGCGCGCATTTGCTGGCTGACGCACACACGCGCGCTACTTAAGCAAACTGCATCGCGCATCAAACAACACTTCAATGAGCCTATCGGTATTGTTGGTGAAGGCGAGGCGAACTTCCGAGAGCGCATAACTATTGCGATGTTTCAAACTTTATATTCGCGTTTGCGAGAAAACGATGTCGCTGCGCGCAATTTTGTGAAAAGCGTTGATGTGATAATTTGCGATGAGAGCCACCACATACCAGCGCAAACCTTCCTTGCCGTGATGCAAACATTTACCAAAGCGTACACGCGCTATGGGCTTACCGCCACGCCGTTTCGCGAAATCAAGAAGGAAGATTACATGTTCATTGGTGGGCTTTCGCCGCAAATCATTGAAATTGATGTGCAACCCACGCCAATTCACCTTGTTGTTTACGATATGAAGGGTTCTGTGGCGGTTCCTGAGTATCGGGGTTCGCCAGCGATGTATCAGCGCCAGTATGAGATTGCTGTTGTGCGCAACTGGTATCGCAACTTGCTTGCTGCGTGGGAGGCAATCAAGCATCGCCCTGCGGTGGTGCTTGTGCAGAGGATAGAGCATGGTGAGCGTTTGGCTGCGCTCATAAAGAAACTGAGTGACATTTTGGATGAGGATGTTAAGGTTGCGTTCATGTGGGGCAAGCACGATGCGGATGAGCGCGCGCAGATACTTTCGTCTTTTGAGCGCGGCGAAACGCAAATTCTTATTTTATCCGATGTTGGTAAAGAGGGGTTATCGCTGAAGAATCTCAACTGCGTGGTGCTTGCTGCTGGGCAGAAGAGCAAGGTTGCGCTTATTCAGCGTGTTGGGCGCGGGTTGCACCCTAAGGGCAAGCATTATGTGCGCGTTGTTGATTTCCTTGATGCTGGTGGCGCGCCGCGCAAACACTCATTGCGTAGGTTACATACTATGCAGCAATACTTCGTGATACAGAAGCGTGAAGTGAAGGATTGGCGCGCCGCCGTGCAGCAGATACCGAAAGCCGCGCTGTTATCGGCGTTCACAGCACGCTAACTTGCTTCGCCGTAATTTCCTCGGCATCGCCCCAAGTGTAACTTGCAGTGATGGGTTTCGGTATCATCAAATCCATTGGGTTAGGGTAGATGAGTTTGATTTCTTGTGGTGCGCGCCCCAACTTATCGTATAGCACATAGTAGAACCTGCCGAACCTAAACAGCAATTTGCGTTTCGCGAGCAAGTGCAGGATGCGGCGCCCAACCCTGCGCGGTTGCACGCGCACCAGCGCAACGGGGCGCACCATCACAGGCTCCAGTTTCACAAAAAACTTGCTGAGCAGCGCGTTCTCATCTTGCACGCTCATTAATGAGAAATCTCCTGCTGAGCGCGGCGGCGCATCAACAATGAACAACCGATTGAAAAGCAGAAAGCCTTCAACCCTACCTTCCTCCCAGTATCGGTGAACTGTAGACGGTGGTATGTTGTATTTGCGCGCATATTCGCGCCTGCTTACTACTGGGATGTTTTTGCGCAAAACATCAATCGGCGTTACGCCAACGCACTTTTGCGCCGCCTTATTGAGTTCATCCAACGGCACGGCGTGTGTGCGGATGGTCTGCACGCCGAGTTTGCGCAACGCCCGCGTCACAAAATTGCGTTTCACGCCCTGCAACTGCAACAAACCCACCAAATCTTCCACCGTGATGTATTTGATTTTCATGCGCACCACCGTAGAGAATTATAACACAAGCGCGCTTGAGACTAAAATAACTTGTGAGGTGTTTTGTATGCGCGCACAAAAAGGTTACATACCCACTGAAGTGGCGAACAAGTTGATTGATGAGTATGTGCGGTTGCGCGCAAAGGGCGCGCACGATTTTGATGCGCAAGATGCGCACAGGTTGCGCGAAATCGCAAAGGTTTTGCACAAATACGCGCAAGCGTTTCTTGATTTATCGCAAAACATAACCGACTTTTTGAACGCCATTGAAGGTTCCATCGTTCACGCTGTGCAGGAGATGGAGAGCCGTAATGCGCAGCGCGCAGAAACCGATTTGCTGTGCCCAAGATGCTTAATGAACGGTAAAAAGCGATGGTTAATTATTGCGCGCAAAGGCGCTGGCTACGATGCCGATTATTACCTAACCTGCGCGCGAAAACACTACAACGAACCGTACTACGATGTGTTATTTGCACTTGCTTATGATTATCTGAGCGCGTGCGAAAACGAAAATGCGCGAGGGCAAATCTCGCAAATGTTCTACGCGCATGATTTCATCAACAACAAAGAACAGGTTGCTATTGTGCGCGCCGCGCTTGAAAACGGTATGTTTACCGAACAGTGGCATGATATCCAACCGTATGTAGATAAGTTAGGCAATGCAATTAACGAAGCGCAAAGCGCGCCTGAGCCGCACAAAACCGCAGAGATACTAATACCTGCGCTGGAGGCGCTGATGCAAACAATTCACGGGCGCGGCGAAATCATGGAGTTGCTGCTCGGCGATAGCGCAGCGGCGTTGTGGAAACGCAAACCTGCAAGGAAGCACAACATGCTCAAAGCCGCGCTCTTGCGCGCATTTCGCAAACACATACTCGGCGCGCAGTAACGGCGCGCATAACAATCACTCCAAAGGGAACTCAACCAACTCATCTATCTCATCCATCAGCCGCAGCGTATACGCTATGGCAGCAATTACTCGCTGGTAGTGTGTGATTTCATCGTAACTCAACACGCGCCCCTTGCGCGCAACAAGCCAATCCTTAACGGGATAATACGCCCCTACATTGTAATTGGCGACCGCGCGCGCAATGGGCGCGAAATATTGAGTATCGTTAATGTAAGCGCGCCCCACATCACCATCAAACTCAAACCGCACATCCGTAACATAACAATCACCTTCGCCTTCAAGTTTCGGAAGCAAATCGTTAGGCACATCAACGAGCAAGTGCGCTTTCACAAGTTTCACGCCAAGTTCCGCAAGTTTCTTAAACAAACGGAAATCGCTGGTGATGGGAACGCGCGGAAAATCGCGGCGCAAAAACTCATCGTAACGCTTGCGATACTTACGGCTGTGCAAAATCGCGTAAATATACCCGAAAATCTCCTCAGCGGTGATACCTTCTGGTAGGCTGCGCGCAGCGCGCCGAACACCAAGCCGCTCGCTAAGCGCGCCAACGAACCGCTCATTGAAATTCACTAACCGACCTTGCGCATCTATAACGCACTCATCGGCAGCGCGCTCAACATTACCGTGTAAGTAAAGCGGGAATAAAACGCTACCACCTTTGTTTATATGGT
>Ga0209394_1000766_pt1 | contig 22571 bp, 27 predicted proteins | sample JNZ201metaG_FD_184122 | JGI IMG/M metagenome (GOLD analysis project Ga0209394, IMG submission 184122) | Hot spring microbial communities from Jinze hot spring, China to study Microbial Dark Matter (Phase II) - JNZ 20120812A (SPAdes) (version 3) ... | reverse complement strand
ACCAATAGTCGTCAGGAGCAAAGATAATCTGCTCGGGAAACTCGTAGACGTTGAGGTGACGGCGGCTCACATAAATTATATGGAGGCGGAAATAATACGATTTAAATGAACATGTTCATTGAGATGCGAGCTTCTTAAACATGTGCTGAGCGTTACGCAGCATGTTCGTGTCATTGTTAAAGAATATGTAGACTTTTTCAGGTTTGGATTTCAAAATTTTTTCTTTTATATCCGTCAACTCTCTATCGCTGTAATTGTGGGAGTACCATAATGTCCTTCCATGCATCCTCAAGTATACTATACCATTAATGTTAAAAATTTCTCGCGGGAAGTCTGGGGAATCAACGCTCACCAAAGTTATGCCGAGGTTAGAAGCCCACTTAACAGTACTCTCATTAAACCACGAGAGTTCCCTAACTTCTAGGGCGAATCTCTGCCCGATTCCGATTCTAGCGAAGAACTTCTCTATCCTTTGAGCATGAGAGGCTTTAATTGATGGCGGAAGCTGGAAGAGGTAAAAGTCTATTAAATGATCCATGGCATCAAACAGTTCTTTGAACCTAAACCATGATTCGAAAGCCCTATCATTAAACTTAAATACGTGAGTTATTAGCCTGTTAACTTTAATAGCCCATCTAAGCCTTTCACCCTTAACCCTCCAAGCCTTTACAGCGTTCGGGGAAGGGAATCTGTAGAAGCTCGCATTTAACTCCACAGCGTTCAAGCCGGAATTTTGAACATACCAGTCTAGGCTTCCACCCATATTCCAATCATACATCCATCCAGATGTTCCCACATAGATCTCCAATAAACCACCAGCAGTACCGCAAACATCGAATAGCTGAATAAAACAGAATATAGTTCGAGCATTTTAAATATGTTAAATCGAAAATTAAGGATGGTGATCCTCACGATGAAGATGCGGGCGTACTTTTAGATAAAGATAGCGCTAAAATAGTTGAAGTGGACGCCCCGAAGCCGGGGAGAAATGAGGTATTGATAAAGACCAAGGCCTGCGGGATCCGCATGGGGGAAGTCTACGTTTTTCAAGGGAAGCTTCCCGGAGGAAGAATCATGGGTCATGAGGGCGTAGGGATCGTTGCAGAAGTCGGAGAAGATGTTAAAGAAATTAAGCCTGGAGATAAGGTTACAGCGCTAGGCGGACCAGCATTTGCCGAATACTATAAGACGGAGAGGCGAAACGCGCTTTATGCAAAGGAAGGGTGTGCGTGGACATTGATGAAAATCTATTTCATCCATCTGGATGAAAATCTATGAATCCCACAACGGTGTTCTAACCTTCTAGTTGATAGGTAAGCGGGTGGATGAAGATAGGCTTAAAAATAGCGCCACGCAATGGAAAGGATTATAACCACATGTTCTCTTCCATGGCTTCTGCGAGAGCCTCAATGTTGGCTAGCGGTGTTGGCGGATGAACCTCCGCCTCAATCATTAAACCGCCCTTCTTCAGAGAGAGGTATTCGACGATTCTCTTAATGTGGGATTTAATCTCCTCAGGTTTTCCGAAGGGCACTAAATACTGCCTATCGACATCAATGTCCACGCACACCCTTCCTTTGCATAAAGCTCCTATATTCTCTAGACCATTCACCCTGTCCTGAATGTTCAGGACGCTGGCTCCGGCCTTAATCAGCTGATCTAGCACTTCCATAACATGCCCATCTGAGTGGAAGTAAACGTGGACCCCTCTCTCCCTTATCCTTCCAAAGATTTTCCTATAGCTCGGATATATGAATTCCCTGAACGTAGATGGGCTAATGGGCATTCTTGTTTGCGCTCCTAAATCGTCTCCAATATATACAATGTCTATTCGACCGCATTTTAAGAGCCTGTCAACGAGATCCAAAATGTACCTGGTTAACCCATCTATCAGCTCATAGAGCTGCGGCGGCCGCTGTATGAAATCCCTCATTAAATTTGTGAAGCCGCGCAGATAATAGAGCCTCTGGAAGAATAAGCCATGCATTAATGACACTTGAACTAGTTTTCCCTCAGACATCATCCTCTCAACGTTCGCAGCGATCTCGCCCCAAGGGGTAAGTTTATCCGAGCCCTCTGACGGCAAACCTTCCTCCGGATCCGGAAAACTGTAGCCTTTAAAATTCTCCCACCTTTCAAGCGGGTGCTTCACGACCTGACCTTGATAGCCCTCTATGTTAAAGCTCCATGTGCATCCGAAAGGATCCGTGAGCACGCGCTCTACCCTCGGAATAGCTTGCTGCGCTTCATGTGATCCGTACGGTTTTCCCTCAGGCTTAATAACATCTTTCCAAGAAGGGTGGAGGTCTTTAGGCTGAATCACGAATCTATGCGCCTGATATATCCTCTCAAGTTTCTCTCCATACGCAAGCCAGAGGGGCCATGTAACCATTATCCGGCACGGTATATACTCTGGGCTTCTAAACTCAACACTTCTCAAATAATTCTCTCTGAAAGATAGCGAGGGGATTCTCATAAGATAATGAAAGACAGCATCTCTCATTTAAACCTACCTAGATTCGCCTTAAAAGGATAGTACAGAATATATTAGTGATTATGCTTATCATCATGCGTGGATAATATGGAGAGAATAGGCATTTTAACGAGGAATGAGGATTCTTGGTGCTCAACCCAGTTGAGAGAAGCGATTCTTAAGTGTGGTTTTCAGCCAGTTTGCTTTAGTTTTCCAGACCTTGTAGCGAGGATCGGGTTTAAGCCCGAGTTCTCTCTTGAAAACATCGACGTTTTAAGGGATCTGAAAGCCATAATAGTTCGGCCGATTGGACGCGGTTCGCTTGAAGAAATAATATTTAGAATGGATTTGTTGCATAGGCTTAGGAGGCTAGGCCTCTATATTTTAAACCCTCCACATGCTATTGAAAGGTCAGTCGATAAATACTACGCTTTATCGCTCCTTGATGAAGCCGGGCTGCCTGTGCCAAGAACAATTGTGGCTGAGAGCGCTAGAGAAGCCCTTAAAGCGTTTTATGAGCTCGGCGGAGACGTGGTTGTTAAGCCAATATTTGGCTCACGTGGGATAGGTTCAACACGTGTTTCTGATCCAGACGTTGCCGAGAGAATATTCAGAGCCCTCGAGTTTTACAACCAAGTAATATATGTTCAGGAATATATACCGCACAGAAACTACGATTTAAGAGTTCTCGTTCTAGGAGACTCAGTCTTATCGGCGATGCGCCGCGTCTCAAACTTATGGAAGACTAACATTAGCCTTGGAGCTAAACCAGTCCCCTATAAGCCGACGAAAGAGATCGAGGATTTAGCGATAAAAGCCGCGGAGGTTGTTGGCTGCGAATTAAGCGGCGTAGACATATTGGAGGGCGAGAGGGGCCCACTTATAGTTGAGGTTAACAGTCAACCGGGTTGGAGGGGGCTACAGGAGGTGACGAGCGTTAATATAGCGGAGGAGATTGTTAAATACGTTATTTCTAAAATTTCTAAGCGATAGGAGAATAAGGGATTGGATAGGGCAGCGATAATTCTTGCCGGTGGCAGTTCGCAGAGATTTGGGTCTGATAAGGGGCTTGTTCAGTTAGCCGGTAAACCGCTGATATCGCATGTTATCGAAAGGGTTCGGGATCTAGTGGACGAAGTAATCATCTGCGTGAGAAAAGAAAACCAGTTAACCTCATATTCACAGGCGCTTCCTGATAATTTTAGGGTGATCGCTGATATCAATGATCTTCCACCATGCCCGCTTACTGGGGCAATCACCGGGTTCATGAGTACTAACAGCGAATATGCTGCCATATTACCGTGCGACACACCCTTTATCTCAGGGAGAGTTGTAGACTTGCTGTTTAATATAGCGGTCAACGTTGACGCCGTTATTCCGAGGTGGCCAAACGATTACATAGAGCCCCTGCAAGCTGTTTATAGGACGGAGGCTGCGCTGGATGCTTCAAGAAGGGCTATTGAGAAAGGTGAAAGGAGGATGTGGTCAATGATATCGCTGCTTAAAAGCGTCCGCTACATATCGACGATAGTCATACGGGAAATCGACCCGGAGATGCTCACTTTCTTCAATATTAATACGCCCTTAGATTTAAGGAAGGCTGAAGCAATCATTAGGAGGAAATTAGCGGTTAAGGGCAAACCGTAGGTTCCCTCAGATAAATAGATCCTTCTCCCGCGCCCTTACGAGGTCGCGCGCCGTCGCTTCCTCAGACTTCTCATAAATATAACCTCTAATGATGGCTGCAGGTATGCCTTCATCAGCCTGTCCTATAACCAGCTCAGCCGCGGAGGTCAGCTCGTCAGCTATAGCCGTCTGTTTAACCCTAAGCGTATACCCGAACAGGTCCTTCTCGCCCCGTCTATCTCTAATTGGCTTAATTCCAGCGACGCCGATCGCCACATTTATCTCACCGCTACGCAGCGGTCTACCATGAGTATCTGAGATTAAAACCGCAACATCTTTCCCCGAGACCTCTTTAATTCTCTGCCTTATCCTCCTAGCTGATAGATCAGGGTCTTTAGGAAGCAGAGCAACATTTCTCTCGCCCGGAACATTAGATTTATCTACACCAGCATTCGCGCATATAAAACCATGTTTTGTCTCAGAGATTATATGTCCGTCACCCATGCGAACAATCGATTTAGATTCCCTTAAAACAACCTCAACTAGGGCTGGGTCTTTGCCGAACTCGCTAGCAATTGTTTTAGCGAACTCCGATGGAACAACGCTGTCGAGGTTTACCACATTCCCTTCAGCTCTCGACACGACTACATGCGTTACAACAATTATGTCTCCATCCTCTATCGGAGTCCCCTGCTTAGCCGCAGCCTCACATATCAGCAGACCTAAATCGTCACCATCCTTGATTATAGGCAACCCTGTTATGGGAATTATCCTAATTATGCGCATAACATTAAATCAAGACGCCTCGGATATAAAGGGATTTTCATTAGACGAAAAAGGTTAAATTCTCAAAATCAATCTATCTCTCTGGAGGTTTAGCTGACATGCCATGCACAGTTGTTGTTTGTGGTTTTTTCGGAGATACTGGGAAGGGCAAGATTATATCGTATCTAGCGCTGAAAGACAAAATTAGCGTTGCCGCCCGAGCTGGCGTCGGTCCCAATGCGGGGCATACTGTAGTATACGGTGGCAAAACTTATAAGGTTCGCATGATACCGAGCGCATTCGTATATGAAAAGTGCCGCTTATTGATAGGGCCAGGCGTCCTAGTTGATCCAAACATCTTTTTAGAGGAAGTTAAGCAATTAAGTGTTGAGAATAGGGCTGGCGTAGACCCTCAATGCGCCATAATTGAGCCCAAACATATAGAGGCTGATAGAGGCGGCCATCTAGCATCCGAAATAAGGACGACGGGGACTGGAACAGGACCATGCAATGCTGACAGAGTATTAAGGAGAGCTAAGCTCGCTAGGGATGTACCTGAGCTCCAACGCTTCCTAACGGATGTCCCTCTAGAAGTTAACACCGCTATCGACAGCGGAGAAAACGTCTTAATTGAGGGAACTCAGGGAACATACCTATCTCTGTGGCATGGAACATACCCCTACGTGACATCTAAAGATGTTACGGCTTCAGCGGCATGCTCAGATGTCGGTGTCGGACCGAAAAAAGTTGATGAAGTAATAATTGTCTTTAAAGCTTTTGTAACTAGGGTTGGGGCCGGACCCTTACCGGGCGAGATATCATGGGAGGAGGCTGAAAAGAGGGGGTGGGCTGAGGTGGCTACCGTGACCGGTAGGAGGAGGAGGGCTGCACCATTCAACTTCGACTTAGCTAAAAGAGCTGTCATGCTCAACAGCGCTACGCAGGCAGCCGTAACTAAGATCGATGTCCTCTTTCCAGAATGTAAGGGCGCAAGATCATTCAGCGATTTATCCGCTGAAGCCAAAGAATTCATTAGAAAAATAGAGAGCGAAATAAAAATACCGGTAACACTTATAGGAACCGGGCCGGAGGCGTGGGATATCGTTGATAGAAGGTTTGAGTGAAACCGTTGTCGGATAGTTAACATTTTATCGAAAAAAAGGACATTAGACCCCATTCAAAAGTTAATGGCATTTCTTTAGGCTCCGTGATATACCCTTCAAGTCTTTAATCAAGTACAGCTCTGCGCTCTAATAGAAGGCAGCATAAACACCAAGCGATCATCATCCAGTAGGGAAATCTCCCTTAATTATTCGAAGCCGGTTCTGAAACTTGTAGGATAGAAAGAAAAGAAATCTGACCTCCTCCCCGCCCTAAAGGGCGAGGCTTTCAGGTTGTAAATATCTCATGTTCAACCCCAAATTCTCCCATAGCTGAAAGAAATGATCTTAAAAATGTATGGTTCCACCACTTACCCAAGTGGAGGTCTATGAGCCTTTTCACTCCGCTTATTTTCTCACAGAATTTTCCTAAATATTGTGTTTCATTTCAAAAAGTTTTTAAATAACTTTTGTATAGCATCTATAGCGCTCACTCAATCATATTACTCGCTTATAAATTAGGGGTTAAGGGAGGAATAGGTGTTACGTTTAACCTGGTAATTGTTGAAGATACCGTCCGCATACCGCCTGAGAAGTTTAATGAGCCCCTTGAAAAAGTTGCATTAGAACAACTTAAAGCGAAATATGTCGGCGTTATTGACGAAGAGCTAGGCTACTTAATAGCTGTCACGGATGTTAAGGTTTCACCGGTTGGAAAAATAATTCCGGGGGATGCTGCAACCCACCATAAAGTAACTTTCTCGCTTCTAACCTTCTTACCTAAAATTCAAGAGGTGGTTGAAGGAGAGGTTGTTGAGGTTGCGGATTTTGGAGCATTTGTGAGAATAGGTCCGGTTGACGCTTTACTCCACATTTCCCAGATAATTGACGACTTCATAACCTACGATGAGAAGCAAGGTGTTTTAATGGGTAAAGAAACCAAGCGAAAGCTGACTGTGGGCGATAGGGTTCGTGTGAGAATAACCGCCGTATCGATAAGCAGAGGAGCCGGGTTTGGCAAGATCGGTGTTACAGCGCGGCAACCGTTCCTAGGTAAAATTGAGTGGATTAATGAGGACTTAGATAAGCTGAAAGGGGAAACAGAGGGAAAAGGTAAAGAAACTAAGCCTTGATGGTGTTCAAAATGGTTGAAAGGGCGTGTAGAAGGTGCCATTATATAACTGAAGAAAAAGTATGCCCAAATTGCAAGTCAACGGATTTAAGCGAAGACTTCAGCGGCATGGTGATAATATTCGACCCCGAAAAATCGGCGATAGCGAAGGCTATGAAGATCGAGAAAAAGGGTCGCTACGCGATAAAAGTGAGGTGAAATGGATACTCTTTTTCTCCCAGATTCCCTTAGATCTGAATTAAAATCTCCTTTAGGGCTCCTTATACGTGGTTCCGTGGATGAAACTGTGGAGAAATTAAGAGAGTTAATAGATTCGATAAAACCTGAAAAGATTATTTCTATCGGTGACGTCGTTTCAGAAAGCATGCTTAGGAACGGGCTTAAAGTGGACGTCTTCATAGTGGATAACAGATCTATGCGCAAACCTAGAGAGCCATTACACTTTAAGGTTGATAAAATTTTAACTCTTACTAACCCTGCTGGCACTATAAATAGCGAAGCTTGGCATGTTATTGGCGAAGCGATAAATTCTATGGGGCTTGTTAAGGTTTTAGTTGATGGTGAAGAAGACTTATTAACCATGGTCGCCGTGCTCCTTGCTCCGGAAAACTCGATAGTGGTTTATGGTCAACCCGGCGAGGGAGCTGTTGTAATTAAAGTTGACGAGAAATCTAAGAAGAGAATTTCCGAAATATTAGATAGGATGGAGCGTAAACCGGAAAACTAAAGTAAAGGTTCAACTTTAAAATTAAGGCTTAAGATGGAGGGGAATCTTTGAAGATCAAAATCTTAAATAAAAAGCGTAACGAGCTGCTCAAAAGGAACGAAATAATCTTCATTTTACATCATGATGGTGCACCAACCCCCTCACGCGTAGAAGTTAGAAAAGAGTTAGCCAGCGCGCTTAAGGTTGACGTTGAGAGGATTTACATTAGGAAAGTGGAGAGCGCTACCGGGGCAGCTATGTCCATCGGCGAGGCTCACCTCTATGATTCCCTTGAGAGCGCTAAGGCAATAGAAGCAAAACACATAATACTGAGATCCTCCCCACAAATAAAAGGTGAGGAGTGAAGCATTAATGTCGAAGAAAGAAAAGAGGGGTAAACTCGTATCTTCATACTATAAGATTGAGGGCGGAAGGATAAAGAGGCTGCTTCCATTCTGCGATAGATGCGGCCCCGGATACTTTATGGCTGACCACGGAAACCGTTATGCTTGCGGACATTGCGGCTTTACGAAATATAAATCTGTAAGGAACCCCGGTAAATCGAGCGAAGGAAGGGATTATTCTTCCGAGTGAGATGAACTGATCAAAAGGAACAGTTGTATTCCTGCCGCAACTAATAGGAGAGCGATCACTAAAAATATCGCTAGGGAAAAAGATTCCTGCTCAGGGTAACCGGAGAACTGGGGCACGAATACCAGCCAAATGTACGCCGCGAGAATTATTGTACATATAAATGAGATTAGGTAAAAAATATTTATTTTTCTGCCAGCCATAATTCCTCAATCCTTTCAAAGATAATTGGTTGATGTTTTAAACTAAATATGCTGCTTTTTCTTAAAAACATATTGGTTCTTGAAAAAGCTATTGTTTTATAAGTATTTTTATGTTAAAATATTTTGGTCTCCCATAATTCTATGGGGGTGAAAGCCATTTCATCTCCTAAAAAAATTGGGATTGTCGCTGACACCCATGATAGGCTTGAACTCATTGACGAGGTTGTCAAAGAACTGAATGGTGAGGGAGTTGACCTCGTGCTTCATGCAGGGGACTATGTTTCGCCATTCTCAATTTTACGCTTTAAGCCCCTAAAGGCTAAGCTTATTGGGGTCTTCGGCAATAACGACGGTGACAAAAACCTTCTAAGAAAGAGATCTGAAGAGATAGGGGCGGAGATTCAGGGAAAATTTGCCGAATTAGATGTGGGCGGCTTAAAAATAGCTTTACTCCACGGTGAGGAGGAGAAATTGCTTAAGGCTTTAATAAACTCAAACTACTATGATGTTGTTGTATATGGTCATACGCATAAAGTTGAGAACATTAATGTTGGAAAAACGCTAGTTATTAATCCGGGCGAAGCTTGCGGCTATCTTTCCGGAAGCGCAACTATAGCTGTGTTAAACTTAGAGGAAATGAAGGTTAAGATAATAAGTCTCAAACACGGTTAACTCCTTAAGCCAGCAATAAATGTGATGACCGCGTGTAGCGTTAGAAAAACTCCACGATGCTCAGCTATACTAACAATCGCCTCACACCTTCTATTGAGCCCTTCATCATCCATCATTTTATTTAGTTGCCCAGCATCCCTCTTGTTTAAGCACCTCTATCTTTGATTTTAAACCATTCCACCCTCCCTCAGTCTTCCACGCTAAAATCTTAAAAGCTGTTTTCGAATCCATTTTATCCCATGATTCGCCAGTAGCCTCTTTAATCAAATACTTAGCTGCATTAAGGACCTCGCCGTTCATTTTTGAGTCGGCGTCATCCGCAATGTGGCATATTAATGCTTCAACAGTTTTAGGGGATATTGGTCCAGCTTGCCCGTGGCTGGCTACTACAACGTGGATTAATCTCAGCGGAAAATTTCTCTTCAGCATCTCTGATACCAGTAGGGTTAAATGATCTATACGTTCACCTAGGGGCGAGTTTCTATACGACCCATCGCTTTTCTTCTCATACGTCAGCGGCTTCATTATGTCGTGCAATATAATTCCCCCTATAACCAGGTCTCTATCAACCATCCCACCATACACTTTCTCAACTGAGTCGCAGAGAGCTAAAGCAATATTTATTGTCGATAATATGTGGTCAATCAGGCCGCCCGGATAACTGTGGTGGTAAGATCTGCTCGCCGGGGTTTCATCTAACGGAAGCCCAGAGTACTGTTTACCCTCAACCTCCACCGATAGATCGCTTAAAAAATTTAAGATTTTTCTCCTCAAAGACCTATCTTTGATCCTGTTTATAGCTCTCCTTATTCTTGGATCTAGTTTAATGCTCACTTCAATTGCACCTCTCCAGCATAATTCATCTACTTATTTTATGCTTCTTTTAGCCTTTTGAGCAGCTGCATGCGCTTCATGGAGCGGCTTCGGTATTCTATGGTTCTTTGAGCATTCCAAAACCACTTTCACCGCGGTTTCCAAGGAAATCTTGTGCCCAATGCTGACATAAATCGGCTTTACACTAGGCTTAGTAAATACTGCGCAACCAACAACTTCGCCCTCATGAACTATTGGCCTCAAATAGGGGTTTTCTGACGCAATTACTTCTCCACATAAAAGGCTCTTCGCGACGCCTATTGTGCATAAATCTAATACTACCCCCAAATGGCTTGCGAATCCAAAGCGATAGGGATGTGCAATTCCCTGCCCATCTACCAGAAAGACGTCTGGCTTAATACTTAGCTTCTTTATCGCCGACGCTGCTGCAGGGACCTCTCTGAAGGATAGGAGCGTTGGTATATATGGGAAGCGGGTTTCAACCTCAGCTAACTTGAGCTCTACCAGTTTCAGCGAAGCATAGTCGAAAACTGCTACTGCCCCAATAGATAACCCATCACTATATGCGACGTCAACACCGGCAATATATTTGATGGGCGCATTCAAGCAATCTTGCATTACAACCTTCTTTGAAAGGAGCGATTGAAGTCTTCTAGCTTTCTCTATTGAAAAATTAATTTTTTTGAGGGGATCCCCATGAATTGCCAGGCTATTGTTTTTCATGAGCAATCATTTCCTCCAGGATTTTTTGGAATTCCTTCATCGTATTATTGAGGACGGTCCTCCTGACCTCTGAAGTTATATCACCTCTTGTTGCCTCAATGACTCGTCTAGCGATGTCGCATTTCCTTCTAAGCCCAGAGATCAAGATCTGCAGTTCATCGCAGCCTATTATCTCATTATAGATGTTCTCCATGAGCGTTAAGCATTCCTCAGCACCCTCAACTTCACCCCGCCTTATTAAATCTAGAGCCCTCCGCCTTAATTCACCTATAACGTCCGCCAACCCTAAAACGTAAGCTTCGCCTGGAACCTCTATTTCCTCCGGCTTGATGAAGCTTCCATCCTTGATGAGCCTTAAGAATATGTGTGCCTCAGAGTACTCTTCGAGGGCTGAGTCTAAAAGACCTGCGAAAAAAATATCTGGGTATGTTTTTGAGAGAGACTTTATTTTATCGAGATTTAAGCGGGCTTCCCTTAGCAGAGATTCCGCCTCATCAATCATGCCTTTATGAACCAGAAAAATTGCCTGCTTAGATAGTCTGGTTGCTTTCCTAACGGCTGTTTGGAGCTCCTGGCGCACTTCGTCTTTCCTTAAGCCATCATCCCTTATCCTGCTAAGAATATCTTTGAGGCTCACAGCTTTCATTCCTCCCTCCACAAAATTTATTCTTTCCAGGTTTCTTAATGCTTCCGGTTTAAATCTCCTTAAAATGAGGGTAAGTGATTTAAGTAGGAGAAGCCTCTTATTTTTTAAGAGATGCAAAATGGTGTTCGGCAAGCTATTTAGAAGAAGAAGGAAAGAGAAGGGTCTGCAAATACCTAGAAGTTATTTCTTGAAGGTTAAGCCTATTAGAAACCCTGTTTTAAAGTGGGAGAAAGACAAGAAAACGAAGGAGATAAAGATAAGGGTTCCGTTAAGACCGCCAGGTCAAACTCAGGGTAAGGCGAAGAAAGGGATATTGGATAGACTGTTTCCGCCTGAACCGGGGGAAAGAGTGATAAGTCTAGACAAAGTGGGATCAATCGTTTGGGAACTGTGCGATGGTGAGAGAACTATAGGCGATATAGTTAACTGCTTAGTTGAAAAATATAAAGTTTTACCTGAGGAGGCTGAAATCTCATTAAACGCGTACTTCAACCAGCTCTCGAGAAGAGGGTTAGTAGGCTTCATCGTACCAGAAGAGCTGAAAAAACAGTTAGAGGCTGAAAAAACATGATTTATTGAAAGTGAAGGGTTGTAAAATACAATGTCATGTTCACTAAATATGAGGAAGGAAGGCTTATGCCAATATTTTATGCCAATCAACTAATAGACGTCGGAACAAAAATATTTTCGGCTGCTGGAGCACCTTTAGAAGAAGCCCGCATAGTTTCAGAGCTACTCGTGAAATCTAACCTAGTCGGCCATGATTCTCATGGGATTATCCGCGTAATACAGTATGTCAATGAAATTGAGAATGGATCTATAAGACCGGGGGCTAGAATTGAGATTGTTAGGGAAACGCCATCCATAGCTGTTTTGAATGGTAATTGGGGTTTTGGTCAAGTTGTTGCTAAAAAAGCTATGGAGATAGCTGTAGAGAAGGCGAGGAAGAATACTGTTAGCATCGTCTGCGCTTTTAATTGCAATCATATTGGTAGGCTGGCTGACTACGCGATAATGGCCTCTGAAAATGACATGATAGGTATAGTGATGGTTAATTCAACAAAGTTTGTTGCTCCACACGGTGGAAGAGAAAGGCTGCTTTCAACAGGACCTATGTGCTTTGCATTTCCATCCTACCTAGAGTTTCCGCTCGTTATAGATGTAGCTACAAGCGTTGTCGCTGAAGGAAAAGTTAGGGTTGCGCTGCATAAGGGTGAGAAGATACCCTACGGGTGGATAATTGATAAAAACGGTAACCCCAGCAATGATCCTAAGGATCTTTACGATGGTGGAGCATTATTGCCCCTAGGCGGCGACGAGCATGGCCATAAGGGTTTTGGGTTAGGATTAGCAGTTGAGGTTTTAAGCGGGATATTGACTGGCGCTGGCTGCGCATATGAGGAGGGCAAGAAGGGAAACGGCGTCTTCTTTGAGGCCATAAATATAGGGGATTTCATGCCCATTGAAGAGTTTAAGAAGAGAGCCAGCGATTTAATAAGGGTGATAAAGAGCTCTAAACCTAGACCGGGCTTCAAAGAAATACTTGTACCCGGTGAACCAGAATATTTAACTGAGAAAATCAGGCTCAAGGAGGGCATATACGTACCTGAGAAGACTTGGGAGGAGATAAAGAATTTAGCGAAAAAATTAGGGGTCAATGAAATTCCCTAAACTAGATCCTTTTAAGTTTACTTGGGATAGGCTGACCAACATCCATATAAGCCATTTCCTCAAGCTTCGTCGCTTTTAATCCGCATATGCCGGGTATAAGGTTTTCCTCCTTACCTAATATCGTTCTCACAAAGTTCACGTCCGGATTTGGACTTGGCTTCGGCAGTCTTCCTCTATCGATTTTCACGATGTTTGACTCAGAATCCTCAACGTAAACCACTCCATCCACTACATGTATGGCTCCCTTTGAGCACCAAACCCTAACCTCTTCCGTTACGCTTGCATGCGGTCTCGGATGACCCCCAGACATAGTTATCGAAGCCAGCGCACCATTAGATAATTCAACAGCTAAAACAGAGTAGATATCAACGGGTAGCCCAGCCCTATCCATAAGCGCCTTAACCCTCACAGGCCATGTGTCAGTTATCCATAAAATAATGTCTATCAGATGGGTCCCAGATGCCTTAATTTGACCACCGCCAGCTGCTTTTGGATCTAAATAGAATCCTCCGGCAACTATAAGATTCTGTATTAGCCAGCCAACTATTATGTGCGGTTCACCCAATTCACCGCTCAAGATCTTATTTCTAGCGTAAAAATACTCTGGTTGACAGTGTCTTTGATACCCAACTGTGAGAACAAGGTTTCGCCTTTCCGCTTCGTTCACCATTTCTTCGGCTTCTTTAACTGAAACCGCCATAGGTTTTTCAACAAGTACATGTAAACCCCGCCTAAAAGCCTTAATCGTCTGCTCGTAGTGTAAATTATGTGGAGTGCAAATAATTACAGCGTCAAGCTCAGATTTCTCAAGCATATCATCGTAGTTTTCGAAGATATTATTTGAGCCTAGTGGTTCAGGAGCAATATTCCTATAGATATTTACATATTCAGCGAGATTTTTAGCTCTCTCTATGTCAACATCGCATAAAGCAGATATCTGAGCTTCATTCTTATTTAGCAGGCTAAGTCGCCTGACATGCTCCCAGCTAACACTACCGCAGCCAACCATCCCAATTCTAACAGGCTTAGACATTAAGATCACCGTTCAATTACGCTATTGCAAATCTATGTTCAAAGGATTCTTATTGCTTTTCCCTCTTTTGCTTCCTTTTATCTTAGCGCTAATATGAGACATATAATTTTTCGAGAATTAATTGAACGTTTTCTCAGGATATTTAATGGATTTAAAGTTGGACGGCGCCCGGTTCTCACAGCAATAAATCTTTAAGGATGCTGAATTTAATAGACAAATTTTGCCAGCATTGAGTCTGACTCTTCTCTTCCCATTAATGAGAGTTGCGTTTTTATTAAAAAATGCTCTAATTTTTAAGGTTCATTTAAAATATCATGCGATATACTGGCATAATAAAATGGGTTTTAATTTTCATTAAATGAATATTCTCCGATGCTGGATGTCTTTCACAAATATTCTTGCGGAGCTGAATCGTGAGATTGCGTCATCAATGCGGAGGAGGGAAGCTCTGAAAACTCTATTTAGTGAGGGTAAAGTTTCTCAGAGAACATTCAATATACTTAGTAAGGAAATGGTTGATATAGAGGCTGCAGCCATCAACATGAAGGAGAAAATTGAGGGGAGTATAAAGTTTTGGAAAGCTGTAGCGTCTGAAGAGGCGAGAATCTTAGAGAACCTTCTTGTCGACTTTAGGTTTAAGAGCTTAATTGGCGAGCTAAATGAAGAGGGCTGGCGAAGCATTAGCACAATTATAGGGCTGGGCATAGATTCTATCAACGCCTTCGCTGATAAGATGGGAAGGATCGCCAAAAGTAATGCGGATCTGAAGGCCAATTCTCCATTAAGGAAGCGCAGGAACAACACTAGCTTAAGCCCAAGCCAGAGAAGAGCGGAGCTTAAATCATCCGACGGCTCACGCTGCATGAACCCGTGGAAGCCAAACTGCGGGAGAACAGAGATTAGGCTGAGCATCTACTATAATGGGCGCATTCTGCCGATATGTGATGAATGCTGGAAGGAAATATCTGAAAAGAATATTGAGTGGACGGAGTAGGGAGAAAAAAGGAGCGTTCTGCTCAAACCCTTATTAACGGTTCAATCTTATCCCTTACGTCCTCCGGCTTCATTTTAATCTTTCCAACATTAAAGACCCGCCAAACCTCCACATGTTCAACCATACTGGACGGATCGACTGTTTTAAGTGGTCCGAGGGTTTCGAGCTCAAGCATATTTGGGTTTGTGTAAACCTCAACGCTACAGCCGAAGTCCGGGTACTCGGCTCCACCATAATAATGGAATTGTTTGAGGAACAGCATCCCCTCAACCCAATAGGCTGCCCAATTTGGGTTAGCGTTTACACCGATCTTGAAAGGACCGCTAGCCTTAGGATCCTGCTTAACGAATATGTATTCGCTTGTCAGCACGAGCCTTTTATCCGACATATCCGTGTACGGCCAAATTGAAATATGCCTATCCGGCAACAGCCCCTCGGCATCAACCTTCATGGATTTTATCGGTATAACCGCGAAACCATTCCTCCGCATTACTGAGAGAGCCCAGCATGCCAGTTTAATCGGCCATCGGCCAATATTTATGATCCTATGAATCACTTGAACACCGCCTTCCGGGTTCTCCTTTACAATTATTTCCTTCTGTATGGAGTTTTTCTCCTCCGGTTTTCCGCGAACCTTCAGCGAGTCGGAGTCGATCTCTATGTCTACTGGCTGATCGTCGAGCGAATATGATCTGGGCTTAGCTTCTGGGGCGGACCATAACCTATGTCCGCCGTAGATCCTCCAGAACCCTTCACATGTTTCCACACCTATATCTGGAAGAACCCCGAAAAGATTTAACTCAGATTTTTTGACGTTAGCGAGATAAAGTATTCTCGGACCTATATCGCACGCGACTCCAATAAGCATGTCTCCTATTGATGCAACCTTAACTCTAAAACCATCAATAGTCTTTTCCTCAACCATCATTTCTCTCAACCCCTTAAACCTATATGGCTGTGAAACTCTCAACTCTTTCTCTGTCAAGTCTCCTTACAAGCTCGATTATAAGCTTAACAGCGTTCTCAACATCATCCATATTTACTAGGCCAACATGGCTATGGATGTGCCTGGTCGGTATACCTATGACAACGCTTGGGCACCCAGCCCTACTAATATGGATCCTGCCAGCGTCAGTTCCACCCCTGGCGATTTGTGAAAGCTGCAGCGGTATTCCGGCTTCCTTAGCCACCTTAATAACGAACTCTTTAAGAGGCTGGTTCGGGATCATGCTGCTGTCATACGTACATAGGGTTGGACCTTTACCCATCTTAGTTGGGGCTTCATTGGGCTTTATTCCAGGAACATCGCCGGCGATATCAACTTCAATCACAAGCGCAACATCAGGGTCAACGATATGGGAGACTGTTTGTGCACCTCTAGCTCCGACTTCCTCCTGAACGGTTGCTGCGCCGTAAATTGTGTTTGGGTGGCTTATCTTACTCTCCTTTATTCTTCGGATGGTCTCCATCATTACAAATGCGCCTATCCTGTCGTCGAAGGCTTTACCCATAGCAACTCTACCATTGTTAATTAACATGAATGGCGACCATGGGACAACCGGGTCGCCAATCTTAACTCCCGCTTCATAAGCCTCTTTAGCGGAGGTTACGCCTATATCAATGTACATGTTTCTTCTGTCAACAGGCTTCTGCCGCTCCTCATCAGTTAATAAATGTGGGGGCTTAGCGGCGATGACGCCATATAGGTCTCCCTTCTCAGTCCTGACAACAACCCTCTGCGACAGAAGTACCTGATCCCACCATCCACCAAGGGGGTTAAACGATAGGAAACCAGTGTTCTCGTCCACCCCTGAGATGACGAAACCAACCTCGTCGATATGAGCCGCCAAAAGGACGTGGGGTCTCTCAAACTCGCCCTTGCAGACAAATATGACTGAACCAAGCTTATCAGCTAAAATTTCATCTGAATACGTTTTCATATAATCCTTTATTATTTTGGCTGTCTCTCTCTCAAATCCTGACGGACCAAAGGACTCAACCATCCTCTTTAAGATCTCGATAGATTTCTCATCAAACATACTTTCATCACCAATCCATTATGTTGAATATTTGTTAACGAACCTCTTAATTCTTTCCACAGCCTCCATAATTACTTCGAGACTTGTAGCGTAAGATATACGGATATGTCCTTCACCACATGAGCCGAAAACACTTCCAGGCGTAGTGGATACTCCTTCCTCATCGAGAAGTCTCATGCTAATCTCAAAGCTGGGCATGTTAATGCTAAGGAAACGTGGAAAGACGTAGAATGCGCCCTTAGGCATGGCGCATCTAACTCCAGGGGTCTCATTAAGGGCTTTAATAATAAACTTTCTCCTTCTATCAAATTCCTCAACCATTTTCTTAACGCAGTCTTGAGGGCCTTTTAAAGCAGCTATTCCAGCCTTTTGTATAAAGCTCGCTGGGCAGGTAGTCGTAGCCTGCTGGATCCTATTCATAGCATCGATTATAGTCTCGTTTGCAACCGCGTAACCAAGTCTCCAACCGGTCATAGCGTAAGCTTTGCTGAAGCCGTTTATGAGAATCACGTTCTCCTTAATCTCATCGAAACTCGCCATACTCCTAACTTTAAACCCGTCGTACACTATCTCATCGTAGATCTCATCCGATAAGACTAGTAGATCTCTCTCAGCCGCTAAATCAGCGATAGCTTTAAGCTCATCAGCGCTCAGAACACCCCCCGTCGGATTATTCGGCGAGTTAACAACAATCATCCTCGTTTTATCACTCACGCTTCGCTTAAGAACCTCCTCATCCAAACTGTATGATTCCCCGCAAGCCACTTCAACAACCTTTGCCCCAGCAGCCTCAACGCATGTGAAGTGCGTGGGCCATGTGGGGGTTAAGACGAGGACCTCGTCGCCGGGGTTTAAGGTGGCCATACAGGCGCAGTATATGGCGTGTTTAGCTCCCGGCGTCACGATGATCTCTTTCTCCGGGTTAACATGTATATTCCTTCTCTCTTTTAGGTATTCTGCGATAGCTCTTCTGAGCTCAATTATGCCTAGGCTTGAAGTGTAGTGGGTGAAGCCGCTCATTAAAGCCTCTATCGCAGCCCTCTTTATATGCTCGGGGGTGTCGAAGTCGGGTTCGCCGACATCGAGGTTATACAGCTTTTTTCCGCTTCTGGCTAGCTCTCTGGCTTTCTCAGCCATCGCGATGGTGCCGGAAGGCTTAATAATGTTCATTCTATCCGCTAATCTCATGGGCTATCACCAAATCACTTAAGTCTTCGAACTCGAACTTAAAGAATTTATCCTTTAGCCTCTCTCTATCATTGGTGGAGGACGCCTTTTATGCATGCTCCTTACGTATCTGCGCTGTATGTCTTTAACGATCTCAGGCCGGATATTAAGTAGCTCGCCGACCTTATCCGCTGGGAGATTCGCCTCAAACAATCCAACCAATATCGGGTCTATTATCGAGTAGTCTACTGGGATCTCGTCCAGCAGCTTATGCCCCGGATATAGTTGTGGGCTGCTAGGCTTCCTCACAACTCTCTCCGGCAAACCCATGTATGCTGCCAGCTCCCTAACCTGCGTCTTATATAGGTGTCTTATTGGAAAGAAGTCAGCTGCGCCGTCACCGTACTTAGTGAAGTAGCCTATTAGGTACTCGCTCCTATCGCTTGTTCCAGCCACAAGGTAGTTGTATAGGTTTGCGTAGAAGTATAGTATCACCATTCTGACTCTAGCGCGCACATTAGCTAGAGGGATTCTAATCCTCGAGTCGTCTGGGTTCACGCCTAAAGCCTTCACGATAGCATTACATATCTCGTCAATATTAACGAGAACGGTCTTTATGCCAAGCATTCTAGATACTTCCAGCGCATCCTCCAGATCCTCTTTTGGGGTAAAGCTGGTGGGCATTACCACGCCTAAAACTTTATCGCTGCCTAGTGCTCGAACGCATAGAGATGCCGTTAAACTGCTGTCTATGCCGCCGCTTAAGCCTAGGACAACCCCAGCTGCCCCTGCCTTCTCAACCTCGCTCCTTATGAAGTTAACTATCTCATTAATGGTTTTCTCAAAGTCTATTTCAGGCACCTTAATGGTATACATTATCCACAACTCCCCCGCTCGGATCCATAAAGCCCACTTTCATCAGCATCCACCAAGGCTACGATATTTTCTCTAAGCCCCGAATAGAACTGTAAGCCATCTATAAGATGCCTAGCATTAATAACGATGGTTTTCACTGTTTATAGCACCCTACACGCATTTCACTCCAAATGAATTAAAGAGAATTACTTTCTTATCTGCCTTGCTAAAAATATAAGGAAGTGAGGTTGATGAATTTACAGCCCAATTAAATCGCTAAGATATTTAAGAATGTTAGCGCCTCCCACTAATATTTGAGTGAATCACTGGAGTGATGCCGTTCATGAAAAAAGTCAAAAACACTTTAATTGCAAACTTAAGATCTAGGCTTGTTTTGATGGAGGTTGCTAGGAGAATTACTCAGATCTTCTTTTTAATTCTTCTTAACTCAGCTATATTCGGCTTATCGGCCGTTCCGCTGGTTCTGCCGATACTGTTATCATCGGGTTTACCGTTCAAGATATCTGGTGAAGCCATAAGCGTTCTGCAGAAAATGATATATGACTCTATGTTTCCGCTACTGCCTCTAGCCTCAGTATTATTGTTCGGCGCTTTAACCGGTAGGGCTTTATGCGGATGGATATGTCCAATGGGTTTGATCCAGGATATTCTTATGGTCGGCGAAACTAAGAAATTTACGGTGTCGCCTGAAACGCATAGGAGCCTTATAGGCGTAAAGTACGTTATTTTAGGTTTAACCTTGCTGATAAGCGCCTCATTGTTTTTAGCGCAGTTCAGCGTAGGCGGGATAATATATAGGGAGATGTTGGGGTTGTTCGCTCAAGCGCCATTCACCATTTTAAGTCCATCTGACACGCTTTTCGCGGTTCTTCCTAGACTGTTATCCGCGCTCTCGCTCTCCGTATATTTTGGGTTCGAATACTTTACCATAACGCCGCTCTTAATCGCCAGACTGGCAATACTGATCGCTATACTCTTTTTGGCGGCGCGTATTCCGAGAGTTTGGTGCAGATACCTATGTCCTCAAGGAGCGCTATTAGCGCTGGTGAGCCGGTTCAGCCTACTCGGCTTGAAGAGAGATATAGTGCGATGCACGAGGGTTGGATGCCGCGTATGTGAGGAGAAATGCCCGATGAGGGTTCCAATATTGAAGTCGCCTAGAGAGAAAATCACTAACCCGGAGTGCATATACTGCTTGAGATGCGTTGCAGCATGCCCAACTAAAGCCATAAAACCAGCATTTCCATGAGAACGCTTAAACTAGATCCCCAATACAGATCCCTAATCCCAGCCGTAAATCTAAGTTATTTTTAAGATTTTCCCCACATATATCTGTTCTTCACAAATTTTTAATTTTATTTTCTCCCTACCCTCCGATTGGGGGATTATTTGGGCGCAATCTTTCGTTTCAGCGGTAAAATGGCGCTTACCCTGGTTCTGCTGCCGTTGATTTTCTCAGCCATGCTTCCTACGCCCATCGTTTCCGCTGAAACCAACAGAGCTGAGCTGCTGTTAAGATTTAAGCCTGGCGTCGGTAGGCGTAGCAGCGGGGCTTTGCTACGCTCCTTAGGCGCATGTGTTGTTGACGAGATACCGCAGATAAGCGTCCTAGTTATATCGGTTCCGGGGAGGGTGGCTGAGCGCGTTAAGTCGGCTTTAGCAAGGGACCCTATGGTTGATTTTGTTGAGGAGAACCGCCTAATTGAGCCTTCTCTGACGCCTAACGACCCATATTATTCTGAGCAGTGGCACCTACCAAAAATCCAAGCACCAGATGCATGGAAAATCTCGCAGGGAGAACCGAACATTATAATAGCAATTCTCGACACAGGCATAGACCAAAATCATCCAGACCTATCAGGCAAACTGTTAGAAGGCTACAACGCATACGACGATTCTAACAACGTAACAGACGATGTTGGACATGGGACAATAGTTGCAGGAGCAGCATCCGCAATAACAAATAATAGTTTAGGTATAGCATCTATCGCGTGGAAAAACCAAATTCTACCCATAAAAGTTAACATACCGGGAATAGGCTACACGACAGTTTCACTTCTAGCAAAAGGTCTAACCTACGCTGCAGACAAAGGCGCAAAAGTAGCAAGTATGAGTTGGCTAATCTTTAACGGCAGCAGTACATTGACGACGGCCGCAAAATGCTTTATGGAAAAAGGTGGCTTAGTCATAGCAGCAGCCGGAAACACCGGAAAATACGAAAGCTATACAGATAACCCCTATATCATTTCAGTAGCGGCAACAGACAAAAGCGATTTAACAGCATCATTTTCGAGCTCTGGTCCATATGTTGATATTTCTGCCCCGGGTGTCGGCATTTTCACAACAATCCCGGGATGGCAGGCCACCAACTATAAATATGCCTACGGCAGCGCCTCAGGCACATCGCTATCAACACCAATAGTCGCGGGACTAGCAGCACTAATCTTCTCAACCAATCCACAACTGACCCCAACACAAGTTGAGCAAATCCTTAAGATGACAGCCGACGATTTAGGAGAACTGGGCTATGACGTATATTACGGATGGGGAAGAATAAATGCTGCAAGAGCCCTAGCAGCAGCCATAAGCATGTCGGCGCCGTCTCCAGACACAATACCACCAGACGTTGCGATAATGTATCCGGAAAATGGAGCAGTAATATCTGGAAGCGTAATAGTAAAAGTTCAAGCAAGCGACAACACGGCTATCACAAAAGTTGAACTTTACATAAATGGAACACTGTTCGCCACAGATACAGAAGCCCCCTACGAGTTTTATTGGGACACGACCACAAATAGAAATGGAGCGTACACAATCCAGGCTAAAGCCTATGATAAAGCAGGCAACATCAGCGAGTCAAGCATCATAATAATTTATGTTGCCAACTCAGTAAAAGTCATAGACACAAATCCGCCAACCTTAAAGATCCTCCAACCTCAAAATGGTGTGACGGTCTCTAGGACGATTGATGTTGTGGCTTCTGCTTGGGATGAGTCTGGCGTAAGCCGCGTTGAGTTCTATGTTGATGGTAAGCTAGTTGCTACTGTTAGCGCTGAGCCATACATGTATCGCTGGAACACTAGGTCTGTTAGGGATGGGTGGCACACGATAACCGCTAAAGCCTATGACAAATATGGGAATGCAGCCAAGGCAACTGTAAAAGTCTATGTGTCAAATGGAAAGCAGCCTTCATGAGAGGGGGGAGCCAGCTAAATCTTAGCCTAGCCTATGGTTAACAATCAGCTTGAGCATTTTTCTCATCTTTCATCCTAAAGTTTTATCTCGTTATGGAAATAAATTCATTTGGCTAAGTGTATATG
>Ga0209394_1000765_pt1 | contig 22576 bp, 15 predicted proteins | sample JNZ201metaG_FD_184122 | JGI IMG/M metagenome (GOLD analysis project Ga0209394, IMG submission 184122) | Hot spring microbial communities from Jinze hot spring, China to study Microbial Dark Matter (Phase II) - JNZ 20120812A (SPAdes) (version 3) ... | reverse complement strand
TTAACGAGCTATACGAAAAAGATAGGGTATTCGTAAAAGCCACCTTTAGAGCCTGCGTTGTGAAGCCCTCACCTCTCGAGAGGTTATACATCGAGAGCCTTGATAAGCTTACTAGAGATATACTCGCTAGGTACTCCGGTAAGAGAGGTCTCGAGCTGGTTGTCGCAATAATAGATAAGAGAGGTCTATCGAGTCCGGAGGCCGGTCTCCTTACATTTGAGAGAGTACTTAAGAGTTTAAGCGGTACCAACGGTAAATCGGTCGACCTAGAGGAGGAGCTCGAGGCCTACCTATCTGAAGAAGACGCCGATACTGACCCGGATATGCTTGTAGATCAGGTATCTAAGTACTCCTATATCTTCAAGCAGTTCAGTTCAGAAATTAAGTATCTCACTGTTCTCGCCAAAAAAATACTCGAAGGTGAGGATTCTAAGCTCACCACCCTTGTATCACTGATATCGGGACACATCAAGAGAGGAGACAAAGTAGTTGTCTTTAGTGAGTACGCTGATACTGCTAACTACATCTATAGAAAGCTGAAAAACAGCCTTCACGCAGTCGAGCTTAAGTTAGTTACTGGTGAACTTCTTTCCAGTAACCGCGAGAGCATAGACGGAGTGAAGGAGTGGCTCGCTAAGCCAGGTCCTAGGGTGCTGATATCAACAGATGTAGCATCAGAAGGACTAAACCTTCAGCAAGCTAACGTAGTTATACACTACGAGCTACCATGGTCTTTAGTTAAGCTTGAGCAGAGAGTCGGTAGAGTGTGGAGGCTCGGTCAGGAGAAAGACGTCCACGCTTACGCGCTACTTATGGAGGTAGGCTTTGAGAAAGCCGTTTTCGAAGTCGTCTACGTCAAACTACTAAACCTCATTAGAGCACACATACAGCCTAGTCTAGCCTTAGAGGAAGCATCTCTATCGTGTGGTTCTGAAGCATGGGAAGCCGAGTCTAGAGCTCCAGACGATATAGATGTAGCCTCGGTCATGGGTAGTGCTTCAGATAAGCTGAAGCCATTTGAAATGTGGCGAGCGTACAAGACTAAAGATAGGGGAGGACTGAAGGAGTTAATAGAGAGCTACATAAAGGCTCTCGACGATATAAGAGAAGCCTATAGGAGGACTTTTCAAGTCGGTGTTGGTGGTCGCAGGGTAGTGCTAGAGGAAGTCTTAAGACATTCAGTAGGGTTTAGTAGTAGAAAGGAGTTCGAAGACTTCATAAACTCCATAGCGAAATCCCTGGGAGTAAGCACTGAGATTTACACACCCACTACTAGCAGAGGCTACGAGAGAGTCATCATTGAGCTCCTCAACTTAGTTCAGAGAAAAACACATAGTCAAAGTCTTGAGCTACTGTGTGACGGGTATAGTGGAGAGCTGTACCTCTACAAAGTCTGTACCTCGGTAAGTAAGCTCGATGGACCATGCTGGCTACTCGGGTATAGAAATGGGAGCATCCTCGATTTACGCAGTATAGCTAGAGAACTGGAGACCGTATCTAGCTTAGACTGCTCTGCTCAGACCATAGTAGACGAATCCTCTGTTCAACAAGGCGTTCCTAGAATAAGAGACTACGTAAGAACTAACGTATTAGCTAAGCTACTTAGTGGATATGTCAGTTACCTAGAGTACTCGCAAAGAAAGGGCCTGAGAGCCGGTGTTCTCTCACTACCAGCAGACCTTGAGAGAGATATTGAGATAGTGGTTAAGCCTCTCGTTGTCGTTAGGAACATGACCTCCCGAGACTTAATTGCGGGTTTTGTGGGTAGGTATACTGAGGAAAAGCTAGAGCTAGAGAACTTAGCTATCGAGATACTTAAGAAAGTTCTCTCCGGTACTCACACGGTCACTGATGTTAGAGACCACATCTACAGGTTCGACCTCTTAATTAAGGACAATAGGACTGGCTTAACAAAGCTTGTTGAGCTTAAAACAATGAAGGAGCTAAAGTTAGTAGTGTACACAGAGAAAGAAAGGGAGTTTGGAGAGCAGCTAGAGTACGAGGGTCAAGAGTACTGGCTATACGTAGTAGACTTGGCGCAGAACAGTATAAGGGGCTATAGACATCCTCTAACTTCGAAGAAGTTGAAGCTCGTAAGAGAGATTAATGTGGGTGAGGCGAAGTACTACGTATATAGAGAGCTCGGGAGGCCGGACCTGGAGATCGCAGTTAAGTAACTAGTGGTAGGTGCTCCCGAAGTGTTTCATCTACGTTACTCCTGTCCTTAGTTAACTATATCACGAATTCGCTCGGATTCTTCACTAAGCTTTTATTCCTCACTTCTTCAAAGTGTTGTAAAAGGTGACGTATTGATGAGCTCTACATCAACCTTTAGCAGGAGGAGTGGCTGGATATCTCTTCTAGCGGGAACTATGATTACGTCCATTCTCGGTGCTTCATACGCTTATAGTGCTTATAGAACTGCGCTTGAGTCTCAATGGGGTAGCTCCTTCATAGCTTCACTCCCTTTTTCAGTATTTGTGGCCGTCTTCGCTTTTTCTAGCATATTGGGCGGTCGTATCTACACTGCGAGAGGAATAAAGACTACTTCAGCTTTGAGTATATCACTAGTGTCAGTCGGGCTCCTTCTATCGTCTCTAGTAGAGTACATTGCGGACCCACTATACCTCATCACAACCTATGGAGTTCTAACTGGCTTGGGAAACGGGTTCGGCTATATCCCGACAGTAGCTCTAGCTAGGAGGTGGTTTCCAGATAGAGCTGGGCTAGCAACAGGTATAGTGATATTCGGCTACGGTGGTAGTGCCGTAGTCTTCGCCCCAATGAAGACGGTCCTGATAGACCTCCACGGTCTCTCCACTACCTTCCTCGTAGTTGGTGTTCTATCTGCGGTACTGGGGGCGTTAGCCTACAGCTTGATTAGAGACCCACCTGAAGACGTAGTCGAGTGTTTAACACCAGGTGCCGTAAAGAGAATAGTGGTTCCAAAGAAAGACCTAGACCCGAGGGAAGCCACTAGAACAAGAGACTTTTGGACTATGTGGGCTAGCTTCATCCTCGTAAGCGCCCCGGGGCTAATGCTAATAGGTCACTTAATGAGCTTCGCTAAGTCGAGAGGTCTCGACCCCATCCAAGCCTCACTTGCGGTAAGTGTGTTCTCAGTGTTTAACGCAATCGGTAGACCCCCAGCCGGCTGGATATCTGATAAACTAGGAAAATACGGGAGGCCGATAACTATGTCTCTCTTCTTCCTCCTGCAGACGGTCTTGTTCCTCCTGCTAGCAGCTCCCGAGCTAGGTGGAGTAGCATTGCTCGGCACGATGGCACTAGCCGGGTTCTTCTACGGCTCTGCTCTAGCTCTATACCCTGCTCTAGTGGGAGACTTCTTCGGCATAAGACATCTCTCTACTAACTACTCACTCGTCTTCACTGGGTGGGGGATAGCCGGTCTAGTAGCACCATCACTAGGAGGCTACTTAGTAGACCTAACTGGTGGCTACGAAGTACCACTGGTAGTATCAAGCTTCTTTAGCTTAGTTGGGGTCTTATCCTGTCTCTACCTACTGAAGAGACTAAAGCTCTACCTTGCTTGACTACAGTTAGGCTCCAGCTCTAGCCTGCTTTAGTGAAAGGCGTACAACATAAATGAAACCCGAACTACATAGTTGGGTAGTTTTATTATATAGTTAACACACTTTAATAGGAGGTAGTAAGTGAACGTCGAGAGGGTTTGGAAGGTTTTGAGTAAAGTCGAAGTTCCAGGATTCGATGTCGACGTCGTCTCGTCGGGACTAGTGAAGAAAGTAAGGATATCTAGAGACGGTAGCAAGATCGCAGTATTCATAGACTTCACAGGCTCCGACCCCTACTGCGGGTTCTGCAAGTTCGTTAACCACACACTAATGAGTGTAATCGTTGAGAGGATCAAGAACTCGCTGAAAGAGCTAGGCTTTACCGAAGTGTTCGTAGTAGACGAGCTACGTGGAGTAGAGCTCTAGCCTTATCGAAGTAAGATAGTTGAGGGATCCAAGTAAAATGGAGAGTGTCTCTCAGGTCCAAATACATCCCTAAATGCGGGGTGCTTTACCGCTCTCCAGCTCTACTCAGTGCCGAGTTAGCTATGGTGAGATCTTGCTACATATAGAGTGAGGTAAGTAGGGCTGTTTCTTATTCAGGTTAGCTAAGCCTAAAACTATGATTAAATTGTTCTAATTTTATTTCCCTTAATTTATTTCACGTAGTAAGCTAAAAGAACTTTCGAATCGAGATGGTAAATTTGAAACATGTGTGTGAGATTAGGATAAGAACGGTTAACGACGTTGTGCCGTAATCCCGACGTATACTACCTACACGGTTATTAAGAGGTACTCGTGTTCTCTAAGTTAACACATAGCTGCTGACTACAGTAGTATGAGTTTAAGTCTTTAGAACAAGTGCGGTTTAGGTCTTGTGCTGCTGAATTAGCTTAAGTACTATGCTGTAGACGTTTAATGCGTAGTTGAGTGCTTCTTCCGCATCGGACCTATCGTAGAGCTCGTCGGGTGGAATACCGCTTTCCTCATCTCCGTACATAGAGAGTTCTCTTTCTCTACGTAGCTTCCTCGATATGCGCGCTAGTGCGGGTATCTCGACTTGAAACCATTCGGGGAACCTCTGCGCTTCTCTTTTGAGAACGGGTCCTACGTCATGCCATTTCGGTACCTCAACACCGACTAACCTCAGTGCTGCTTTAAGAAGTAGTTCGACCGACTCTTGGCACTGCCTTACTACGTACGGATAGTTGCCTCTTTCAAGTGCTTCCTTTGCGTGGCGGATTCTCTCCTCAGCTTGCCTTAAGTAGGATTGCGCCATAGATACGTTGTTCATAGCTCTATTACCTCACCAAATTTGTAGTCTCTCTTGAGTCTCCAATACCACTTTCTACCACATCTTACTCTCTCTGCTCCAAGCTCTTTGAGCTTCTCTCTGAGGTTGTTCAAAATGTTCGTAAAGAAGTTCTCTCTATCATACAGTACCACAGCGTCTTCAACCATGTCTAGGTAGATCGGCGATACTTTCTTCGCCTCGCTAACGCTTTTTATAATAGGCGAAAAATCGACACTATACCCTTGAGATCTAAGCCTCTCGACCTCCTCTTCAACACCTTCTTCTACTAACATAAACAGTTCCTGCCTCTTCAGCCTACTCTTAGGAGGGTTCTCTAAGACTATAAGAACGTCTATATCGCTCTCCCTACCGGCCTCGCACCTAGCGACAGAGCCGTACACGACGAACGAGACGAGCTCGCCACCAAGTCTCTCTATAGCCACATCGAGAAGTCTGCGAAGTAGAAGAGCATAGGGTTCGCAAAGCTTCTCGGACATGCTGATAACCACCCTGTCTAAAGGCTATTTTTCGTATAATATAAGACTTGCTAACTACGTCCAGTTTGAAACAGCCTAATATAGCCTAAGACCGTCCCAAGAGAGGCTCTACAGCCTTTCCGCAAGACCTCCGATAATTATGCTCCGCATCGAGCATAATCCCTGCCCTGAGAAGGCTAGGCTCTCGGCTGTCAAGTTTACTGTAAGAGGCGTGGGCTATGGGAGAGCAGTGACCGAGGCGACATGCGACGAGCTGATACCAAGGTGAGCGGTAGGGACGCTCCAGAGGTGTAGTCATAGTCAAGTACAATTATTGTAGATCTTGAGCTCCGCAAATGTACTCCCTAAACTCTCTCAGCGGTTCCTCCATCTTGGAGGTGTTTAGGGGTCCATGTTGGCAGCCGGTTCGTCGAAGAGCAGCACCTTCGGCTCGGCGGCTAGGCAGGGCTTCTGACCCGCCTAAGGCGCGCAGGGCGATCCTTGAGTCTGTCTTACTTCATCCCAAAGCATTACGTTCTCTAATGCCTAATGTCCGCTTAGCGACCTCATGAAGTTCCTGTATGCTCTTAACGATTCTCTTGAGTCTAGCTGGGAGAGCGACGTTGTCGAAGATCGTTATGTGTGGGAATGGATTAGGTTCTTGGGAGACTAGGACGACCTTCCTTCTTAATTCGTGAGGATCGACCGTGAAGGCATCATGCCCTGACACCGCTACTCATGCTTTGATGCTCCACTCTAAGCCCTTTATTTTCAGCGAAAATAGAGATCGCTCAATCATCTGTGGAGCTAGTAAGGAAGTACCAGCACCCGATAAGACGGTATCACTCCATGGCTGTATAGTTGTAGATGTTGTAGTTGGAGTTATTGTAAGGTTCCTGTTGGTTGCGTTAAGTTAAGCAACCAGAGGTGTTGAGAAAGAGATAGTCGTCAAAGCTAGTATCACTGCTAATATCAGTAAGACGAGTATTTTGCTCTTTCCTCTGCTATCATTGCTCGTGTGTTTTACTACTACTCAAGTTACGTCCTTCTTCATATTCCTTTAAATCAGCACTTAAAGAGTGGAGCTGGAGTTTCAATCTACGGCACGGATCTGAATTAGTGCTTGAAGTAGTGCCTAACTCATCGCCTAAGATATATCTGAGTGGAGAAACGCACCCTAATGAGTTGTGGGAGGAAGAGCTTGAGATTCACAAAGACCTTACGGAAATATCCTTCTTCAAGTTAAATAGCGTCTTATGTAGCGGGATACGATAGGATAACCGTTGCTTGTGCTAGCTACTCGATCACTAAACTAGAGGGATTCTCTAGACGTTAGACTAAGAAGACGATAGGCTTAGAAATCACCGAGAAAAACAGGGATACGATAGTACCGTTATGCCTAACATTTTCACCCTTGCGTTCTCAGAGGTGCTAAGAACTCTCATTAAGTTCGCCTTAAAATCATTTGAAGACGTTGAGAAATTCCTAGAAGGGGATAAGACCGGATAAGACCATAGAAGTTCGCGAAATTTTAGATAGAGACAACTTAATCGATGTGCTTTACCTAACTTATATAGCTTAAGGCAGTTAAACCAGGCTCTTCACGGCAGGATTAACTGCTACGCGAGCGTATTGAAAACTATAGCCCATACAACGTACCCGGCTATGATGCTTAAATTCCTAGAGAGGATAGCTGATCACTTGCCTAACTTAGCTGAGGGCCTCTTGTTACTTATGTGAAGTTATTTGTAAACTGCTAGATTAGATTCACTAAGCGTCTTGACGGGTGAGTTAAGAAAACTTGAATCCAGGGCAATTAAAGACCCAATGCCGCCTGAATACGAAGGTGATATGCATCTAGTAAGAATCTCTGCCTACCTGAGAGACCTCATAGAGCTACTGATAGATACCTACGAGCTAGACGAGCTGGTCTCGAGTTCCAGTTCGTAAAGCCGAGAGATACCGGACATCATCATAGACTCTTATAAGGAATGTAGCATGATGGAAGGAGCGGCCGTCCCGTTCTGGAACACTCCGCCTTTAAGGTACGTAGAGTTTAGCTTCCTTAATGTTAAAAAGTTAAAAGAGCGATCTAAGCAATTGTATAGATTGCGGCAGCGCTGTTGCCTAGTTACTTAGTTTTAAACATCGTCCTTAGCTTAACAGAATATTAAGTACGTGAATGAAGTAAAAAAGTAATTAAAAGTAATTAGGTAAAATTTATAAATCCCTATCATGCAATAGACTGCGAGGTGTCAATTATGGTTCACTTCGCTACTTTGGTTCTAAGCGATAGAGAAGTGTTTTCACTGGTAACCCCGAGAGAGGTTGTGGACATATGTGAGAGGACTTGGGCTGAGTTCGCTCTCGGCAGGGTTATAAACCCGGCTAAGCTAGGCTTGGATCTCGGTGAGGCCGGGAATTGGCCGAATCTATCAGCATTTATGAACGCCATGCCAGCCTACATACATCGACTCGATGTTGCTGGTCTAAAGTGGGCTGGGGGCTTCTGGAATAACTGGAGAACAGGTTTGCCATCCATATCCGCTATAGTGCTCCTCATAGACCCTCATAACGGAGTGTTTAAAGCAATCATAGAAGGCTCCGTGATTACCTCTCTGCGTACTGCTGCTCAAACAGCTATAGGTATAAAATACCTAGCACGGAAGAATGCAGAGACTGTTGGAATCTACGGCGCTGGCACTCAGGCACGATACCACATCTACGTTCTATCTCAAGTCTATCCATGCCTCAAGTTCAGGATCTATGATCCAAGGGAGGAAGCCGTGCAGAGAACTCTTGACCTTCTCGATAGGAAGTTCAGAGTTAAGGCGTTCGTCGACGTAGCGAAAAGACCTGAGGAGTGCGCTTCAGACGTTGACGTTATAGTTACGCTGACAACTGCTCAGAAGCCCTTCCTGAGACCTGAGTGGATTAAGGAGGGGCACCTCATAGCTGCTTTAGGCTCTTATCAAGAGCTCTACGATGACGTCATTAGAATGGCCAGTAAGATAGTTGTAGATCATAAAGAGCAGACACTCCATAGAGGGTGCTTAGCAAAGCTCGCTGAAAGAGGCGAGATAACGGAGAAGAACATCTACGCCACGATAGGGGAAATCGCGGCAGGTCTAAAGCCTGGCAGGGAAAGTGATAAGGAGATAATACTATTCGTCCCCATAGGTACTGGGATGCTCGATGTGGCAACGGGTGAGCTAGTATATAGGAAGGCCGTAGAAAGCCGTGTAGGCACTCACGTGATATTGCTAACTGATAAGGAATTACACTAAGAGGTTGATGGTTATGGGCAACGTAGATCCGATAGCACTAACGGCCTTAGTCATAGGGTCTTCTCTACCTCTGATAGTCGCCGTGTACTTCACCTTACGTTATAGATCTGCTGATGATTGGGTTATCGCAGGGCGGAGGCTTCCTTGGTACGTTGCTGCAGGAACTCAGTACGCTACTGCTGTAGGCGGTGGAGTATTTGTAGCGCACGTCGGCGTAGGTTACGCGTGGGGCTGGTCCGACCTAACTTACATCAGTTTTGTATGTATAGGTCTATTAGTGTTAGCTGTAATTGCTCCCTGGCTTAGAAGGGAGGAATTCACTACGATACCAGGTATCTTAACACGCCTAATTGGACGTGAGGACAAGATCGTCAGGTCTATAGGAGCGTTCTTAGCCGCTGTAGTCCCCTTTGGCTGGATCGGCACCCAAATTATAGCGTTTGGTAAGTTGTTCTCCACCGTAATATGACTGGATGTGTGGATTGTATCTCTTATCGGTGCCTTGATATCGCTACTCTACGTGATACCTGCGGGCTTGCTCTCAGTAGCGTGGACGGACTTCATCTTCGCCTTCGTGATGTTATTGTCCTCATTGTCTATAGCCGGCTACGCTCTCTCCATGACTGGTGGATGGGGAGGAATAACTGCCAAAGTCCCAGCCGAGTTATGGGGACCGCAGGTTTTAACCGCAGCTGGTATGCAAGCTATAGCCCTTTGGCTCTTCTCAATATTTCTAGGCACGGTAACGAACCAGCTATACTATCTGAGGATACATGCCGCTAAAGACGAAAGGAGTGCTAGATTAGGTGTACTTGGCAGTATACCACCCATACTAATGGCAGGGATTTACGCCGTGTTACTGGGTCTTAGTGTGAGAGCGATAAATCCAGGCTTCACCGTAGCGCGAAGGGAAATGGCTGCTGGATGGTTTCTGACTCAGATACCATACTCGCTATTACTGGTCTTCATGATTTTCGGGCCCATTACTATAATAACCACGCTTGACAGCTCCATACACTCCGTGGCGGTGAATATCACCAGAGACGTTTACGTATCTCTATTAAGACCTAAAGCAAGTGACCGCGAGCTTTTACTCATCAACAGGGTAGTGTCCGTAGCCCTCACCCTACTAGTTTACGGTCTAGCCATGCTCTGCCTGAAGCGCCGGGGTGGCTGGTGGTAACGTACGGAATTTCAGCTGCTACCCTAGCGACACCTATACTCCTAGGGTACGCTCTAACGAAGACGAAATATCGTGGGGCTATTAATAGCTACTCGGTGGTAACCAGTATACTAGCCGGAGCCGTGGTCACGTACATAATGTACATCAATAAAGACCCTGCATACTCTGGGTGGGGAGTGTCAGCGTCAACGTTAGCGCTCTCGATCGTAGGAGCGCTAACCCTACCAAGGCAACGAAGCGGGTGAAGCATAAACGATGACTAAAGCGAGATTTGCCGTCCTTGGCTGTGGTCACGGCGCTCATGCTGTGGCCGGACACCTAGCCTTAAGAGGGATGGACGTCTCCATAGTTGGGGCAGATCCCGTAGATAGAGAACGGGTAAAAGATATCAGAGAGATGGGCGGTATAGAGCTGAAGGGCGCTGTGGAGGGATTCGCTAAGATACCCCCAGAGAACGTTACCCTCAGCGTGGAGTACGGGATAAAGGGAAGGAACGTAATATTAGTAGTGGTGCCTGCTACCGCTCACGAGTACTTCTTCAATAAACTTGCTAGATTCGTCGAAGAGGATCAGTATATAATCATAATTCCCGGGAACTTCGGCAGCCTGCGCTTACTCAAAACGATAAGGAATTTAAGAGGGATATCCCAAGCGCGTAAGGTTGTAATAGCTGAGACGTCCTCGCTACCTTACGCATGTAGGCTTGCTGGCAAAGCCTTAGTGAATGTCTTCGCAGTGAAAGACCCAGGGACAGTGCCTCTCGCCTCTATCCCGGCAGATAGAACCCGTGAAGTCATAGAGCTCCTGAAGAGAGAGTTTTATGAGTTTAAGGAAGGGAGTAATGTCCTCGAGGTAGCTCTCAACAACATAAACTTCCCAATACATCCTATAGTCTCCCTGTTTACCCTATCGCTTATAGAGTACACTAAAGGGGATTACGACTTCTACGGTATGGGTGTAACACCGGCAATCGCCAGAATTATAGAAGAGGTAGATAAAGAACGCCGAAGGGTCGGGAAAGCCCTAGGACTGAATTTACCGTCTCTCTTCAACCTAATCACATCCATGTATAAGTCCCCAGGTTTAAGAGGTAAAGACATATACGAGCTACTAAGTAAGAGCCCAGTACATACGAGAACGAAGGGCCCCAATAGTCCCACACACAGATACGTGATGGAGGACGTACCGTTCGGGTTAGTTCCTATACTATCCCTCAGCAAATACCTCAAACTCGAATGTCCTGTAATAGAGTCGATAGTAAGGCTATGGTGCGTAGCAACAGGAGAAGACTTAATGAAAAAAGGCGTAACTGCAGAAGAACTAGGGTTCACAGGTTTAAGCGCGGAAGAAATCATAAGATTAGTTAGGCAAGGTTATATTTAGAAAACATGTAAACTCTAAATTTTAAGTTCAAGTTACTAATCGCTGTTTAAGCTTACTTAACGGATTTACATATTAACTTCATTTAGGATAAGAAAGACGACCGATCCTTCTACTAAGCTACTTTTCTTATTGGACGTTGGGGATTGATGGTGATGGACGTGGATTTTAATTAGTCAAGCCTATCACGCTTCCTACATTATACCTATAGAGATTTTAAGCTTTGCTATAATATAATGACTATAACTACGAGACAGGTAATAATGCTAGTAGCGATTGATCGGGTAGCTCTACTGCTCCAAGCATATCCATCGCAAGAAATATCATGCTATTTGCTCATACCTAGAGTTCTTTAGGAAGCGGTCTCTCGATATCGTTCACGTGGAGAGATCATGTTCTCATAAAAAAGAGGGAGACGCCATCTATGGATTCAGTAGACTTTACCGGGATTCCTTCAGTATCTCGTATTCCCTCTCTTCAAGGAAACTCCTAGGTGATCTCGAATACCTTGCAGTAATCTAAGACACTCTATTATATATCGCCACAATTCACCCTCTAGAAGCTAACCCCCGAGTCTATCTCCAGGGAGCTTTGTCATAAAGTATTATAAGAAGTTTATTACGTTGACTGAAAAAGTAGACAGCTATGTAACATGCACTTGAGATCCTGCTATTAGTAACTGAGGATATATTGAAGTGTTGGTTGAAGGAAGATATACTCAATCAATACACAAAAGGTATTCCAAGTTGCTCGGCTTTTGATGCCCAAGCCGGTACAGGCGGAACTAGTTTGTCTTCAGGTAGCACTGGGAGGTCTAGTAAAGCAGGTCCTTCAGCCTTAACTAGCTCTTTAAGCTTGAGCTCTAAGTCTTTCGGTTCCTCAATCCGAAAAGCTTGTAGACCGAAACCTTCAGCTATCTTCACGTAGTCTATAGATTTAAATTCCGTGGCGAAATATTTTGGGCCATATCGCATCATTATTGAAGCTCTTATCCAACCGAAGCTTTGGTTGTCGTATAGTATCACCTTAATGCTTAACCTTAAGCGAGCTAGAGTCTCCAGTTCCCCAGCTACGAAACCGAAGCTCCCGTCGCCAGTTAAGGCGAGGGTTATGGCGTTGGGGTTTGCGAGAGCAGCACCTATCGACGCTGGTATGGCATAACCCAAGGCTCCCATCGAGTAGTTAAATATAAGTCTCCTGCCCGGCTTTCTGACTTTGAAGTAAGCTGAAGTATATATAGCACTTACTCCTGGATCGCATATAATGAGGTGGTCAGCGGGTAGTAACTCCTCGAGCTTTTTTAAGAAGACCAACGGGTTTATCGGGTACTCGTCTTGTGCGGCTATAGCGTATGCGGAAAGCTTGGCCTCGTAGGCTTCTCTTCTTGCGCTTATGTAGTTAACCCACTCGGGTCTTCTCCTTACGGCCTTAGACTTTAGAACGTTTATGAGCTCCTCGAGAGTAGCCTTGGCGTCACCTACGAGCATGACGTCAGTTCTTAGGCTGTTACCCACTTCAGCTTCACTTATATCAAGGTGTACCACCTTAGTCTCCGGTGATGGGAGAGTCCAGCTATCGGTTGCTGCTTGGTCGGTATTACACCCAACGTAGAATACGAGGTCGGCACTCCTCAGTATGCTGTTAGAGAAGCCAGTACCGCCTCTGGACCCTATGACTCCTATAGAGAGAGAATGGGTTTCGGGAAAACAGCCCTTACCCGTTATAGTAGTTCCTACCGGTATTTCCATGAGCTCAGCCAACTCTATGAGCTCGTCCCACGCACTTGAGTAAAGAGCTCCTTGACCGCAGATTATAAGAGGTCTCTCAGCTCTAAGCAGTAGGTCGGCGGCCTTCAATATGCTATCCCTATTAGCAGTAAACCTGTGACCCGGATACCTCGAGAAATTTTTCTGGGCGTAAACGTCTGCAGGACCTATCTCCTCTTCTAGAGCATTCATGGGTATTCTGATATGAACTGGGCCAGGCTTTCCGGTGGTAGCAACCCTGAAGGCTCTCCTGACCGCATACGGTATATCCTGTCCTCTAAAGACTGTTATAGACTCCTTGACTATACCACTGAACAACGCTGTTTGGTCAAAGCTCGTTAAGGCGTTCTTTTTCTCTAAATAAAGAGGTGTGTCGGTAGTTATGAATATCATAGGCATCGAGGACTTAAATGCTTCGATTGCGGCGGGTATTACGTGAGTAGCTCCCACACTAGGGCTCTCGCATATTCCCGGCTTGAAACTAACTCTGCCATAGCCGTCTGCCGCAAAGCAGGCGTTCCTCTCATCTCTGAGCATAACATGCTTAACATACGGGAACTCAAACCATTCATTATATAAAGGGAGAGTAGTTTCACCTGGGAGACCAAAGACATAGTCGACTTCGTATTCTTTAAGCATCTCAAGGAGAGCTCTAGCAGCTTTCAAAGGAGATCACCAATCAAGGTACTAATGTCGTTACATATAAGTTTATGTGATCTATTAAGATAAAATGATTAGGCTTATGACATCGATTGCGAAGTTTGTTGGCAAGAGTTTTTTACTTTGTTTGGAATCTGTCCGGCGATAACTCGCTTATATCGATCGTCGCTTTCCCCTTAGTTATTATCTCAGAAACTAACCTGCCTGTTATGGCTGCAAGAGCTATTCCATCACCTTCGTGACCTGTGGCTACTATAAACCCCATAATTTTTGAAGAGCTTCCGATTATCGGATAACTGTCTGGAGTTGAAGGTCTCAGCCCTGCGAAGGCTCTTATAATGTTAAATCTACCTAAACCTGGGAAGTAACGTAAGACCATTCTCGTTATTGTTTTCACTCCATCTAATGTGACCTCAGCTATGGCTAAAGGTTCCCTAGTACTACCCAGCAAAAGATTGCCTGCTTCTGTTTGCTCAAGTATTAAACCAGCGCGTAGCTTTCTTAACATTTCATCGACTAAAATTTCGGGGTAAAGCTTTGCTAGTATGTATTTGGCATCTGCTATCGGTGTCTTTGTGAATGGGGGCAGCTTCTCGGTAACCAAGAGCTGCCCCTTTAAAGGCGTTACGGGGAGGTTGACTCCGACCATTTTTCCTATCACTGGCGATTCCACTCCAGCTGCGCATATAACGTAGTCAGCATGGACTTCTCTGTTTCCGTCGATCACTACCCCCCTTACATCCTTACCGCTATCAGTTGTTAGTACTTTAGTTACCTCGGATCTCAATAACACCTTTCCTCCCAGTTTTAAAAACCCGTCTAGCAACGATTCTGTGAAATATATAGGGTGAATCTGCCCATCTAGAGGCGAAAACGTCGCTCCTTTTATGTCCTTAGTTATGAAAGGACAAATACGGCTTAACTCTTCTACATTAATGAACTCAATGTTCAATCCTGCTTTTCTCTGCCTTTCGACAAACTCTTCCATAAGTTTTAGCTCTTTATCGTTCTCTATTAAGATAACTCCACCGGTATTACGGTAGTGTATAGGCTTCCTTAGTTCTCTACATAGACTATTTAGTTCTCTGATACTTCCTAGAGCTAACTTAAGCATCAAACCAGGTTTTTTTGTTTGAATGAAGCAGAATCCATCGCAAGCACCCGAGGTCCCTAGAAGTAACCCCCTTTTCTCGACAAGCACTGTATCCACCCCCTCTTTCGCTAGGTAATACGCTATGGCTGTTCCAATAACGCCCCCGCCAATAATAACCACTTCGGCTTTGATTCTCTCAGGCATAATTACACCAGTTCACGAAGAGAGTTTAACGGAATAGGACGCAGGAAAGGTCTTGGCGTGTCAAGTTCTATATCGGATATACTGGTGTTTAAAGTTTCAGCTAGTATTCTGGCAATAATTAAATGACAAGTTTTTCCCTGACATAACCCCATTCCAGCTCTTGTAAGTTTCTTTATCTCTTTAATACTCCGAGCACCCCTCTTAATAGCATCCATGATTTCGTCGAGAGTTACTTCCTCGCACCTACATATCACGGTAGAGATACTCAATTTATCACCCGGTTTTGACTTTTATTGCTCTCACCTTAAATGCTAGTTCCTTTGGAACCATTACTGTGACCACGTATGTGTCATCCCATCTCTCATTATATAACACCTCGATAACTTTCCCCACTCCTACGATGTTCCCTAACCTATCTAGGAGCTCTACCATTTCCCCTACGCTCGGCACCGGTAAGAGTTCGTAGGGTAGCGATATTTTAGCTACGTCTTCTCTTAATTCCACTACGAATATAGCTAACCCTGGGCAACCAGCTATGCATTGTTTACACCCCTTACACCTATTTTGATCCAAGACCGGCAAATTGGTAATCGGATGTCCGACCTTAATAGCACCTACTGGGCACAAGTATTCACATACATCGCATGGAATCTCTTGGAAGCATTCCACTACAGCTACAGGGCCTCTCCTCATTCTCTCAACGGACGGTATTCCTGGGTACTTCCAGTATTCATCTTCGCGTGGAACGCCTAAAATGTTCACTCCCAAGTATTTATTTAGATCGTAACTATTCATGGGTTCACCTCACTATACTTTTTCAGTCTCGATGGCTTGTACTTCTCGAACTCCCTTAGAAGGACTTCTTTGGCCCTCTTCCTTGGTTCACTGAAAGGTCCTGACCTTAGTTCGGCTAGCCTATTCCATATCTTCTCCTTCATATTTTCGGCATTTTCGCTGTCTAGAACACCGAGGTCCTCAGCACATGAGATGGCCGCTATTCTACCTTCGTCCATAGCAACACTGGCTTCCTCTACTCCGGCAACATCTCCAGCCACATAAAACCCTTCCACGGTGGTTTCCATGTTCTTGCCGTGTAACGGGACCCAGCCCCCGAGAGCACTTAGATAGATATGCCTGGCTCCTATAGCTCTAGTAAGCTCAGTATTAGGACTCATCCCGACGGCCAGACAAACCAACTCTGTGTCAAGATTTTTTTCGGTGCCGCTGATGGGTTTCCAGTTCTTGTCGATCTCCCATATCGTGACGCTCTCTACCCATTCTCCACCAGAGGCCTCTTTGATTGTATGGGACAGATATATAGGTACACCTAACCTCAATATTTTTGCTGCGTGAACTCCCCAGCCTCCTACCTTAGGTAAGGCCTCAACTATACCTCTTACTTTAGCTCCCGCTTGTATTAATTGGTATGCTACGATTAGTCCAACATTACCGGAGCCTACGACTACGGCGTCATCTCCTGGAAGAACTCTATGTACGTTCATGAGAGTTTGGAGAGCCCCCGCTCCCATGACTCCTGGCAATGTCCAGCCGGGGAAGTGTATTACGTTTTCTCTTGCTCCAGTAGCTATTATTACCCTCTTAGATTTTATCACGAAAGTGCCTTGCTCTGGATTGTGTGCAATCACTTTCTTGATTTCTTCATAGGGTTCAAAGACCCAAACAACGCTAGTTCCTGATAAAAGAGAAACTCCTAGGTTTTTAGCCTCTTCAATTAGCGTCTTCCCTATCTTAAACCCTCTAATGCCAGCATAATGCTCTTTAGAACCAAAGAATTTATGTATCTGCTTAAAAAGTTGTCCTCCTAGTAGGAACTTCTCGTCGATTACCGCTACAGCTTTAACTCCAAGCTTAGCTGCTTCGATAGCTGCCATAAGGCCGGCAGGACCAGACCCTATTACTAAGATGTCCACTACATGTTCATTCATCTGGAGCTTTCACCACCATGCCCTCCTTTACTGGTGTAATGCATGTTCTGATGTTAGGTATTCCATCAACGATCATTATGCATGAAGTGCAAAGACCTATAGCACAGAACACTGTCTGAGGCAGGCGAAATCTATCGCTATACCTGAAGACTCTTATGTTATTTGCGAGTAAAGCGCTGGCTACGGAATCCCCTTCGATAGCTATCAACTCTTTACACACGTCAGACTTACAGTACTTGAAGGATACTATTTTCTGAGGCTCGAGCTTACCAAGAATGGGGTGTTCCCACACTCTTCTCGCGGGCGTAGCTAACCCCCTATGACGAAATCCATCGGTAAGGATCTATTGATGAGGGGATTTTTATCATCCCCTCCCTCAGTCTAAATCCGTACTTAAAGGGGTCGCCTTCGTCTATAACTATCATGTTATAACCGTGAATCCATGCTTTTCCGGTTATCTCAGGTACTATAGCATCGAATCTACCCACTTTAGTTCTATGAACTATCTTGCCTAAGTAAAGACCACCCAGGATACTCTCACTAACAAATGTTTCATCGCGTAACTCTCCTTTAGAGTACAGAGAAGCCATTACTGCCGAGGTGCCAGTACCACACGGAGACCGGTCTATGTGAGTTCCCTTTACGTAAATTACTCGGAGATTTGACCTTGGATGAGTTGGGCTGGATGTGAACACAACAGCATCGATTTTGTTGAGTTCCGGGATCTCGGGGTGTTGCACACTGTAAGTTTCGTTTACTTTCGCTAATATTTTGCCTGCTACGCTTACGAGCTCGTCAATGCTTAGCTTCGGCATCTTGTTTTGTTCCATATTAACTATGAAATAAAAGTTACCTCCGAAGGCTATATCTCCAGATATTTCACCTAGGCCGGGAACGCTGATAACACAGTTATCCTTATAAAGAAACGATGGAACATTTCTGAAAGTAACGTTTTCTACCTGTCCTCCTTTAACTCGAGCCCTGGCAGTAACTATTCCGGCAGGAGTCTCTAATCTCAATGTGGTTTCCGGCTCTTTGTAGTCTGCTATACCTGTTTCAATAAGAGCCGTTACTACGCCTATTGTCATGTGCCCGCACATAGCCAAATAATCTAATGCCCCTCTGAAGATTACCCCTACATCAGCTTCATCCGTAGACGGTGGAACGAGTATGGCCGCACCCATATCATCATGGCCTCTTGGTTCCCAAATTATACCTGATATTACATGATCTAAGTTTTTCTTTACGTATAGCATTTTTTCAATAATCGATCTTCCGGGAATGTTGGGTAATCCGCCCACGATGATCCTAGTTGGGTTACCTAAGGTATGTGTGTCTATTACAAAGATAGTCCTTTTCATTTTACCTCCTTAAAGCTCTTTTTAATTAGGCTTATAAATGTTTTCCAAAGTGCTATTACCATGAGTAAGTATTATTTTGATAAGTCTTGCCTATCATCGTGTTAATAACCGCAATAAATTACGGGGCTTTTTATAAACTTCATTGATGGCAAAGTAGGTTCTATGCCTCTTGGGTCGTAATGATCCTTATCATCATTACAGCTGAGGTAGGATGATCCCAGCGACGACGAGTGAGCGGTATTCGTATGTAACGATAATAATGCGAGATGATTTTAATAATTAAAAACCTTTTAAACTATGGATAGCTTTCGAGTTTTACGAACCGTATCGGACCCTTTTAATTAGCTCTACTACTTCCTTTGGTGGTGGTTTAGTCAGATAACTCACCAAATATATTGTGGCGAACCCTACTAACAGTGAAGGCATAGCTATATGAACTATTCTGTGCAAGCCGAAGTAGAACCACAGCATTCCCGTGATAAATGAGAGCACAAGTGCAGCGATAGCACCCTCCCTCGCAACTCTATAGCTAAATAATCCAGGCAGTAGTAAGGTTACGAAGACGGCAAGTCCCGACCAACCCAACCAAATACTCCATAGGAGGAGGAGAGGCTGAAATGCTATGATGACACCTAGGATACCTACGATACCTGTCACGAGCATACTTAGCTTCTTTAGTAAATCCTCTGACGCCTTTGGGTTAAATACCTTATAGTAGAGGTCATTCACCACAGATGCTGAGGCCATAACCATAAGTGAGTCTGCTGTAGACATAGTTGCAGCTAGCACTCCTGCCCATAGTATACCTACTGCTACAGGTCCGAGGAAATTCTCTAGTAAGAATGGAGCTGCTAGTTCGGTATCTTTGTTAGGTAATTGAGCTGCTGATGGCCAAACAACTCTTGCTGCTAGACCACACAAAAATGCTCCTATGAAGAGGACGATCTGAGTAACCAAGGATATCAAGGAGGCTTTTCTTATAGTCGGATGATCTCTCGCTGCCATGAACTTATTTAGCAGTTGAGGCTGGCCCATATACGAAAGAATCGATGCGAAGAGTATAAGGCTTATACCGTATAGGATAACTGAGGGGCTGGCCCATGGACTCAGGACGAAATTAGGATCCGAGGCAGCTATGGCATCCACCTTTGAGAAGAGTTCTCCGCCGGCACTAATGATGCTAGCAACAATAAGGAAAATTGAAACCATAACCATAATTATACCCTGAATAACATCTGTCCATACAGCTGCTGGTATGCCACCCATTAAAGTATAGAAGGTAACTACACTCATCGCTATCAGAATAGACTCGAGCTTACCTAACCCGAAGACGTACGCGAAGCCCTTAGCGACAGCTGCCTGCAAGCCTCCAATATATACTACCGTTGATATAAATATTATTATAGCAGAAATCCAGCGGAGCACGTGCTTTTCATGATCGTAGTATCGCACTTCCAGCATGTCTGGGACAGTTAATGCTCCAGTAATCTTCGAAAAACGTCTTATGTATTCGCCAAGTACAATATAGCTGGCTAGTACAGCAAAGCACCCACTACCCCAGAGAGTCCAAGCAGCAGTAAAACCCTCCCTATAAACCCAGCCAGAGACTCCTAAGACAAGCCATCCACTGAGGGCAGTCGTGTTGAAGGCTAGAGCCACTAACCAAGGGCCTAGTCTTCGCCCTGCCAAAATGAAGTCCTCTAAGCTTCTCACGTACCTGCTAGTTATAATTCCTATTATAACCATAGCAATCATGTAGGCTATCATTATGGCTCCAGCTATCATTTACCCCCACCCCTCTTAAACCCTCTCAGATAGTATAAGGCACCCAAAAGCAGACCAATGCCATATACTAGTATTAATACTATGAATGACGTAAGAGAGGATGACATAGCATACCCCATGTTTGTTGAATATTTGTAAGCTTATAAGCTTTTTTAAACAATATCAATCAACATCAACTCTCTGAAAAGCGTAGGCTTTGATTTAAACTAGGCTTTATTTGAAGCTAGCAATTACGACGACGTAATGCACGGGTATCTTAATACACAAGGACATCGAGTGTTTTAGTTAGTGCCGGGAGTAGTAATAGGCTTAAGAAATGTTAAATTACATGTGTGAGATGTATATTGCTTGACTAAAAGAAATGGGGTGTGTAGTCTCCTAGAGAGTTCTAGGCGTTTCTATTAGTCCTCTCTCTTTTCGAATTGAGTAAGGGTTTCATAACTTAGCTATGTTCGGTTTCGAGCAAGGCCTTCAATTATTCTTTTAAAGAGGCCTTACTTTCTCCACGCACAGACCACTCGAAAACATGTTGAAACTGTCCTCAATCCACGTGTGAATTGTAGTTGAAGATATCACCAACCTTACGAGAAGTCACGTCTGGGGCTAAAACAAGCGAAACAGGAAAACCACGGCGAGAAAACAGATAACTTCGCTGTATAGACCACTATAGCTGTTATTGTCAATCATCGTATTTATTTATCAAATTTACATAACAGAATATCCGTTGACTCAACTATCCACAGAAGACCCTAGTACTTAACCCAACATAAATTATCTCACGTATAGACAGCTTGTTCAAATGAATCAGAATAGAGTTAAAAAGATTGATTTATGTTTAAGTGCGCTTTATAAAGTCTTTATAGAGTCTAAAATCTTATTTCTCTTCCTTCTTTTCTACCTTCTTAGCCGGCTTCTTGGACATGTTTCTTGTCGACCGGGGGTATATACCCCCATGTTATTGGGGGAGGAAAGATTTAAAAGCTTTAATTCCGACTATGGACACACCGTGGACCCATGGGGAGTCTCCCGCAACAATACAAGGTTTTTATAGAGAAGGGGGAACACCCTCAGACACATACTAGCTTCTCTGCTGATCACTCTTGCCGCTCTTCGTTTACCGCTCTATAGGAATGGGGTAAGCACCGTAAGGTGATCGCACAACATGTGCGTGAGTAGCGATTAGGTGTAGGCGGGCTTGAAGCACTGTAAGAGAGTTTCTGAAATCTAATCGTGGTGAGTTAGCTACTACCAGCCTATCTCAATAACTACTTTCTCCTGTTTATATTGACTCTCTTAAGCGATGATATGAAGCCTTCTGCAGTAGACCTCAGTAAGTTCTTGACAAAAGGGTTCATAGGCGCCGGGTCACTGTTTGCTAGCAGATTCATGTCAGATTCCACATCAGACTTCACAGGACATCAAGGAGTATTGCCCGTAGCGTGGGCCCCTTACTAGACACGTCAACGTGGTGTCTCGAACACTTCGTAACACCTACCACACTGACCACCTTCTTAGCGTTAGTCACGAACCCTCTTAAGACCATCTTATCACCTTGTCACCAGCAAACTCCCTTGACTAAGTCTGTAGGCGCTCCATCACCAGGGAGAGCGACTAATGACTCCTCATTACTTACGAATATCTTCAATACCTCAGCTACTGGAGCGCCACCTGGCTCAACACTCTTAACGTGTACTAATCGCGGTCGAGATCTGTTACAAGAGGCGCGAAAATGCGCGACTTCAAAGGCTTCGGTTTATTAAAGCTTAAAGAGGAAGACCCAAGCTATACGAGCCCATCGTAACCAACTTACGTGAACCTATACCAGAGCCGAACTCTTTCCACACAGTGTTCTCTAGCGGTGTGTGTCGAGAGGGCTAAGTCTCCTGACGCTCTCCTCTCCGCTAAGGGAGTGGTGCGCTTGTCAAAAGTTTAGACGAGTCTAAATCTTAATTGCCGTAGACACCTCAATATAAGGGAGGAGGTAGTGGAACACTGCGGAGACGTTAAGCCATTGCGAGCTAGTTCGGTAGGAGAGTGCGGCATAACTGTTGCTGTCGTGGGGCAACCGTCTACAGGTAAATCTACTTTCTTCACATACGTCACCGGTGAGGTAGTGAGGATTGCTAGCTGGCCCGGCACTACCGTTGAGCAGAGGGTAGCTAGCGTAGAGTACCGCGGGGTGAGGCTGTGCTTCGTAGACCTCCCGGGGATCTACGGTCTCGCAGCTACCTCACCGGAGGAAGCTATAACCAAGAAGTTCCTGCTGGAGGGAGAGTACGACGTAGTGCTCGTTCTTGTAGACCCTCTAGTGATCGAGAGGTCTATCTACCTCCCGCTACAGCTAGCGGAGATGGGTGTTAAGCTCGTAGTCGCAGTAACTAAGTGGGATGTAGTACACAAGTCCGGTCTCCACGTAGACGTAAGTAAGGTGTCGGCTAGACTCGGAGTCCCGGTAGTTCCCATCTCCTCGATAACTGGAGAGGGTGTTGATGAGCTGATGTCGGTCTTAGTCGAAGTAGCTACAAGGAGTAAAGTTAGTAGTGGTGTAGCTGTAGACTACGGTCCTCTAAACTCTTACGTTGAAGCCCTAGAGCCTATGGTAAAGAAG
>Ga0209394_1000763_pt1 | contig 22594 bp, 17 predicted proteins | sample JNZ201metaG_FD_184122 | JGI IMG/M metagenome (GOLD analysis project Ga0209394, IMG submission 184122) | Hot spring microbial communities from Jinze hot spring, China to study Microbial Dark Matter (Phase II) - JNZ 20120812A (SPAdes) (version 3) ... | reverse complement strand
TCAGAGTGAATCCACGACGCAACATTGACACGCACCTCCTGCGTGAAGTTTTTATGAACCGCATAACAGCGGCGTTTAAATCATAACGCACACTCCGCTACTATGCAAGAGGGCAAGGCAGACTCATTTTGCTTTGCAGAGGGGACGAAATGGTTGCGGAAGTGCCAAAATGTGTTTCGTGGGAGGTGCAAAAGTGCATGGATTTTTGGCTTGAGAGCATTGAGGAAGACTGGCTTGAGTTCGTCAGGCGCATGGAGCGGGAAGAAGGTTGGCAAGAAGAACCAGTCTTCTCAGTCACTGACATCAACAACTACCTGCGTCAGAAGGTCAATGAAGACGATTTCTTGCAACGGGTTTGGGTTTGTGGTGAAATTTCGCGTTGGCAAGTTTACCAAAGCGGACACGCATATTTCACCCTCAAGGACGAGCAAAGCCAAATAAGCGGCGTGATGTGGAGGGAAAGGAGAATTGCGTTGAGGGAGGAGCCGAAAGAGGGCGAAAAGGTTCGGGTGCTTGGGAGCATCCGAGTGTCAAAGCGAGGCGGCGAATTCCAAATTGACGCGATTACGATCGTCCGCGAAATTGACAAAGGTTACTGGTGGCAAAAGTTTGAGGAAACGAAACGGAAATTGGAGGCTGAAGGCTTGTTTGCCCCTGAGCGCAAGCGGAAGTTGCCCCCCTTCCCACAAAGAATCGGTGTCATCACTTCTCCTGACGGTGCAGCCATCCGAGATATCGTCAGAATTGCCCGCGAAAGACACTCTGGCGTGGAAATCGTCCTGTTCCCATCTTTGGTTCAGGGTGAAGATGCTCCTGACTCGCTCGTCAGGGCAATTACCTTGGCAAATTCGGTAGAGGTTGAAAGGCTTGTCGGTAAAATTGATGTGCTCATTATCGGTCGTGGCGGTGGGTCAATTGAGGACTTATGGGCTTTCAATGAGGAAATTGTCGTCCGTGCTGTCGCTGCCTCACGCATTCCTATTGTCAGTGCAGTCGGTCATGAAGTTGACTTCACATTGACGGATTCCGCTGCCGACTACAGGGCGCCGACTCCTACCGCTGCAGCGCAAATAGTTGTCCCCGATAGGCAAGAGTTGCTTGACAGGTTGAAGCAACTTGAAATTAGGCTCAGACATGCTGTCCAAAGTAGACTCCGACAATCTCGTGAACATTGGCGACGGCTGAGCGAACGAAGATGCTTCATAGATCCAGTGAGTTTGCTCGCCGATTTCAGGCAGGATGTTGACAGAATTAGCGTTAAACTTGAGGCGCTGATGCAGAATTCGGTTTCAGAAAAGCGGAGGCGACTTTTAGAACTTTCCAATCGGCTTGCTCATTGCAGCCCTCAAGTGATGTTGGCGCAGTGGCGAGAGCGATTGAACCGATACGCTGATGCGCTTCGTTCGTCTGTTGAATTCGCGCTAAGTCAAAGGCGGCGAAGAACAGAATTGCTTGCGGGCAAATTGGAAACCTTAAGCCCATTTGCCGTTTTGCAACGAGGATACGCTCTTGTCCGTGACCCTGCCACTGGACGAGTTTTGACGCGAACCGACCATTTCGCGGAAGGGCAACAAGCAGAAGTTATTCTTGCCGACGGCAAACTTAAAGTCACCGTTGACGAGGTGGTGAGAAACGATGAGGTTGCCTCTGGAACCAACTCCTGAGCAGAACGAAACTTTGACCTTTGAGCAAGCGATGGCTCGGCTTGAGGAGATTGTGAGGTTGCTTGAGTCGGGCGAATTGTCCCTTGACGAGACTGTCAGGCTTTACGAGGAAGGTCAAAGACTGCGGCAATTTTGTGAGCAGAAACTCAATGACGCCGAAAAGCGAATCAAAATGGTGACACTTGCTGACGACGGGACGATCAGGATCAACGAATTTGAGCCAGAGTTGTGAAAGCGATCAGATGGGCAGTTAGAAAGGCAGTATCACCTACATGGTGGGACTAATTTGCGCATTGGACGGTGAACTGTCGTGAAAGTTGAAACCGAAACCGCTGAACTGATGAACCGCTTGGAAGAATGTCGCAGAAAAGTTGATGCTGCGTTGGACGAGTGGATGCCGAAAGCAGACGAAATCCCTTCAGTGCTACATGAGGCGATGCGATACAGCGTTTTCGCTGGCGGCAAAAGGCTGCGACCTTTTTTGGTGCTTGAAAGTTGCAAAGTTGTCGGAGGCGATGAAGAGAAAGCACTGCCGGCAGCGTGTGCTGTTGAAGTTTTGCACACTTACACGCTCGTCCACGATGATCTGCCTTCAATGGACAACGACGATTTCCGGCGAGGTAAGCCAACCTGCCATAAAGTTTTTGGTGAAGGGATTGCGGTGCTTTGTGGAGATGCACTGCAAACTTTCGCCTTTGAACTGATGGCGACAAAATTGCCCGAACGAGGTGTGCCCGCAGAGGTTGCGCTAAAATGCATTGCCGTCCTCGCCCAAGCGACTGGCTCAAAGTGGCTCGTTGGCGGTCAAGCCCTTGACATAACCGAGCAGGCAAAAGGTTACTCTGACAGATCGCCAGAAAAGGTCTTACTCATCCACGAACGCAAAACTGCGGCGTTGATGCGAGCATGTTGCGTCATTGGCGGCTTGATCGGGAATGCCACTGGGGACCAACTTGATGCGCTTCAAAATTTCGGCTACTGGCTCGGCTTGGCATTTCAAATCACCGACGACATCTTAGACGAAATTGGCGACCCAGAAAAGTTAGGCAAAAGCGTTGGCAAGGATAAGCAGCAAAAGAAGTTGACCTACCCAATGGTTTTCGGGCTTGAAAAATCTCGGCAATTGGCGAACGAAGCGGTTGAACGAGCAATTGAGGCGTTGTCAATTTTTGGGGACGAAGCAAACATGCTTAGGGCACTTGCTCGGTTTGTCCTTGAACGGCAATCGTGATGGGTGAGATGAGTGGAGTTAAAGATTGTCAAGTAGGGCGCGGCTTCAAGCCGCGCCGACAAAATTTATCGGCTGAGAAACTAAGGCAAACGGAACGGTGAGAGCATGGCGGAAGCGACGGAAACGCTTAGCAGAAAAACCGCTTCTCTGCTTTCCGTTCACGGAATCACTGTAACCTACGCAGCCCATACGGTTTTGCGGGATGTGAGTTTTGAGGTCAATCGGGGCGATTTAGTCGTTGTTCTCGGTCCGAATGGTGCTGGCAAAACCACATTGCTGCGAACCATAGCAAAAGTTGTGTCTCCGAGGTTTGGGACGGTTCTGTTGGATGGTCGCGATATTTCTTCTTTGCCGACAAATCAATTGATGCGAACTTTAAGCGTGGTGCCCCAATCAGAAGGTAGTGCTTTCAGTTTCACTGTCCAAGACATAGTTGCTATGGGCAGGACACCTCATGTTTCACCCCTCGCACCGCTGTCGCAAAGGGATTGGCAAGTTATCCGAGAAGCGATGGAAGCAACAGATGTTTGGGAACTGAGAGATAGGCTGTTCTCTGAACTTTCGGGTGGCGAACAGCGGAGGGTTTTAATTGCGAAAGCCTTGGCTCAAGAGCCTCAATTGCTTCTGCTTGATGAGCCCACAGCGAACTTGGATTTGCACTACCAACTTGAGGTCGTTGAACTCATCCAAAGGCTCAATCGGGAACGAAACATTACGGTCCTTGCTGTCCTCCACGACCTAAACTTAGCGGCTATGCTTGGACAGCGTTTCATTTTAATGCACCAAGGTCGCATTTACGCAATGGGCAACGCTGAGGAAGTTTTGACCCCGCAGAACATCCAACAAGTTTACGGCGTGCCCGTCGTTGTCACTCGGCATCCGTTGAACGGCAAGCCCATCATCCTTCTTTCGGAGCGCCGCATTTTGTCCTCGCGGGGTGTCCGAGTTCATGTCGTCTGTGGAGGTGGGACGGGCAGTGAGGTTATGGCAATATTGACAGCCGCAGGTTGTCAAGTAACGGCGGGAGCACTTAACAGGGGTGATAGCGATTACGAAGCAGCGCAGTTGCTCGGAGTTTCAGTCGTTGAAGAGCAGCCGTTCATGCCGATATCCAACGAAGCCTTTGAGCAAACCAAGCGGATGATAGCAGAAGCAGAAGTCGTGATCTTGACGGATGTTCCGTTCGGTTGGGGCAATATAGTCAACCTCAAAGCCATCTTGGAGGCAGCAAAAGGGTTGGTTGTGGTGTTCAATCCCGAGACGATCAGCGAAAGGGACTTTGTCAACGGCGAGGCGACAGGTCTCCTCAAACAAATTTTCGCTACCAAGCGGGTCGTTTCCGTGCACAACCTAACGGAACTTCAGCGGCTACTTGTGTCTTTGTGAGCATCAGGGCTAAAAAGGCTCACTTCTCAGGGGAAGGATTTTCACCACCGGTGCCATCCCAAGCGATATCTACAATTCGCAATTGCTGGGTTTTCGTTCTCAAAGAGACAACAACTTCGTCGCCGACTTTCTTTCCTTTCAAGGCAAGTCCTAAGGGTGAGTTCGGGGTTGCTGTTTTGATTGGACTTGTCAAGTCCATTTCAACGCTTTCAGCGATTCGGTAGCGAATCAAATCGCCGCTGTCCAAATCCTCCAAAGTCACAATGACCCCAACATCAACGCATTCGGGTTGACCGTTTTGCTCAATTATTTCGGCGTCCATCAACTGTTGCTCAAGGTGTTTGATCCTCGCTTCAACCAAACCTAAAGACCGCTTTGCTGCATCCAAACCGGCATTTTCACTCAAATCGCCTTCTGCGCCCGTTTCGCGGACTTCTTCAATGAGTTGGATGCGTCGCTGGTATAGTTGTTCAAGTTCTTTTCGCAATCGTTCGTAACCGCTTCGCGTCAACTTAAGGGGCATGGACATCCCTCCTGCTACGCTTGCAGTGCTAATGTCGGACATAAATTTTGCCGCATCGTCTTTACAATAGCGACAATGCTGTTAAACTTGAAGCAGCCGAACGCGATATGGGAGGCGATAGAGATGTTGGTGGAAATGCGTCGGCAAACATTTTGTTTGGTTTTGGTTGCGATTGGAACAATTGTCTTGCTCGCTGCTGCCCAAAGACAACGCCGCTTGGAAGTTCAATTGGCAGGCATCAGGTTAGGCTCCCCTGTCATTGACAAAGATGAGAACGGAAACCTGAAACCAACTTGCTTGCTTCGGGTTTGGGGACTTCCAGACTTCATTATCGTCCCTACTGCTGCCCCAATGCAGGTTCAACCTATGGGTATGCCAGGTGCCCCTATGATGCCGGGGGCTCCCGGTGGACCCATGATGCCTGGAGGTCCCATGATGCCTGGCGGGATTGGGGGCATGGGAAGCGGTTTCGGCGGTCAACCTCCTTTCATGCGGCCTGGTGCGGGTGGAGCGCCAAGTGGTCCACCCACAGGTATGCCCTATGGAGGACCACCGGGCATGATGCCGGGTGCACCAATGGGTTATGGAATGCCTGGAGGACCAACGATGCCCGGCGGGATGCCAGGAGCACCAATGATGCCTGGAGTAGGTGCAGGAGCAGGGACAACAGCACCTGTGCCAAGTGAACTTGCGTGGGCACTCCCTGTTTTCATACAACCTCAACAAAACCAACGACTTTGGCTCTACCGACGCGAACAAGCGGCTTTGAGTTTCTTGGAGCAGGACGGAATTGTGATTGCAATCGCTGTGGCGGGAGAAAAATTCCCCTATGCGAAAACCGCTTTAGGTGACCCATTCAGGTCAATAGAACTGGGTGACGATTTGCAGCGGGTTCTGCTGCGCTATGGACCGCCCGACGAGGCTACCCTTATCGGGCAAATGCAGCCTATTCAACCGACCCCAGTTGGCATCTACAACATGATTTCGCTTCGTTACCACGATAGCAGCAACATTGAGTTTCTTGTCGTGAACAACAAAGTCAAGCGCATTTTCATCTTCTTGCCCGAGCGCATCCAATTGCGTTAGCGAGGGAAGAAAGTTTTAGGAGGTGAGTTCGGTGCAGAACAAAAAATTTGTCAAGTCAGCGGTGGGACTTGCACTGGGGGTTGTAGTTGCTATTACCTTCGCCCAGGTTTCAAGAGGCTTGGAAGAGCAATTGGCAGGTGTCCGGTTAGGGGCACAGTTCATTGATTACGACGAGAAAGGTGAAATTAAGCCAACTTGCTTGTTCAAAATCTACGGGATGCCCGATTACATCGTTGGGCGCGCCATTGCTCCCGCTCAACCGGGCATGATGCCTGGAATGCCTGGTGGACCTATGATGCCTGGCGGTCCGATGATGCCCGGCGGGCCAATGATGCCAGGTGGACCCATGATGCCAGGAGGTCCTGGTTTCATGGGTGCACCGGGGATGGGGAGCGGGTTTGGTGGGCAACCGACTTTGCCGGGTGTGATGGCAGGAGTTTCAGGAATGGCTCAACTTGCAGGTGCACCTATGGCAAGACCGGGAATGCCAAGCATGCCCGGCGGTCCAATGGCTCCCGGTGGCTTTTTGCCAGAAGAAATGGGTGAGGCAGGTGCATTCCCAGGTGCCCCGATGATGCCAGGTGCAGGATTTGGAGGGGGAACAGCAGGGGTTGGTGGAGGAGTAGCACCAACTTTCCCTCGTCCTGAAGAACTTCCTTGGGTAATTCCGCCCTTTGTCCAACTGGAGACGAACGAGATTTACTTCGTCTATCGCCGACCGGGTGCTCACTTGAACTTTTTGATGGAGTTGAGGGAAGTTGCTGGTCGCAATGAATTACGAGTCGTCGGTATTACTGTCGCTGGTCGGCGCTATGATGGAGCACGAACGGCTAAGGGTGACCCGTTCAAGTCAATCAAGTTGGGTGATGACTTGCAGCGAGTTTTGCTGCGTTACGGTCAACCTGACGAAATCGTTTACTACAACCCACTCACTTTGCAAGTTGTCAATACCCCTACCCGCAACTTGATTTTGCGTTACCATCGCAGCAGCAACATTGAGTTCACTTTGCTTGAGAACAAAGTCGTTCGCATTTTCATCTTCCTGCCAGGGCAAGTTACTTTCACGCGTTAAAAATGGGAGGCGGCACTGTCCGATGCCGGACACAAACATTGTCCGCCTCATTCGCGACCAAGCAAATATCGTTGAGGTTGTCAGCGCATATGTCCGGCTCCTCCCAGCGGGCAAAAACTACAAGGCTCTTTGTCCCTTCCATCAGGAGAAGACTCCATCCTTTTATGTCAGCCCGGAAAAGGGACTTTGGCACTGTTTCGGTTGCGGTGCTGGCGGCGATGTCATTGACTTCGTTCAGCGAATTGAAGGCTTGACATTTACTGAAGCCATTGCAAAATTGGCTCGTCAATTGGGAATCCGATGGCAACCTTCGGTGACGACGAGGAGGGAGGAATGGGCGAGGGAACGGCTTTTGCAACTGAACCAATGGGCAGTTGAGTTTTACGAACGGGTCTTGTGGGCATCGGAAGCCGGTGAGCGAGCACGCCAGTATCTCTTCCAGCGGCAAATCAGCACCTCAACTGCCCGCATGTTCCGTTTGGGTTACGCACCTGCATCTTGGGATGTCCTTGTCAAGGCGGCGCAAGAGTCGGGTTTCCAAACGAACGAGTTGTTGCAAGCGGGTTTAGCCCAAAAAGTCCGTGAGGGGCAAGGCTTCATTGACCGATTTCGCGACCGATTGATGTTCCCGATTTTCAATCCACAGGGTGAACCGATCGGTTTTGGCGGTAGGGTTTTGGGTGAAGGTGAACCCAAGTATCTCAACACACCCGAGACACCTCTTTTCCAAAAGCGCAAAGTCCTTTACGCACTGAACTTGGCTCGCAACGCAATTCGCGAAAAGGGAGAAGCCATTCTCGTTGAAGGCTACATGGACGCAATCAGTTTGCACCAAGCGGGCTTCACGAACACCGTCGCAACGATGGGAACTGCTCTCAATGCAGACACCGTTCAAATTCTCAAACGCTATACCAACCGAGTCATCATCGCTTACGACCGCGACTCCGCAGGCTTGAATGCGGTCATGAGGAGTGCTGACTTGTTCCGAATGAACGAAATGGAGGTTCGGTTCGTTGACCTGCCCGAAGGGAGTGACCCAGACAGTTTCATCAAAGATTTTGGAGCAGCAGGTTTCCGGGAGTTGCTTGAGCGAGCAGAGTCCTTGACAAAATTCCGAGTGACTTGGTTGGTCAGGCGTTACCCGGGCGCATCTTCGGAAGGGCTTCAAGCAGCAGTCAAATTGTTGGCTTCCATCACCGATCCCATTGAGCAAAAGAGTTGCATGCAATTGCTCGCTGAGGAATGGAGTGGTGGTCAACCGGAACGGATCGGTGGGTTGGAGCAAGCGTTGCATAGGGCACTGCTTCAATATTTGCGCCAACAACGCCAACCTTCACAACCTGTCAAGCCAATTTCGGCAGACCCAATTTCAACCTCGCTGACTTCAAGTTCCGTTATCCCTCAGGGAATTTTGCAAGCGGAGCAAGATTTGATGGCAGCGATGGTTCAAGACAAAGAATGCGCCCGTAAAATTCTCTCCATGCTCTCACCCGACGAATTTCTCCTTTCTCGGCATCAAGAGTTGGCGAGGTTGGTCAGCGCTTGTTTGGAGGAAGACAGTTTTGCGGATTTACCCACATTGGTGGGTGAACTCGGTGATGAGGATTTGCGACAAACTTTAAGTGGTCTGTTGCTTCGCGATTTGTCGTTCTTGAGTGCGCGAAACGCTTTGGAGGACAGAATTCAAAGGTTGCGCCGTTACAAGTTAGAGCAACTTGCCCGACACCAAAGGGCTGAACTTTTGCGCAAAATGGCGTCAGGTCAAATTTCTCCCGATGACCCAACTTTGAAAGTTTGGCAGGAGACACTGAAAGCCCTGAAAACTTAGAGCAAGGTAGGTGTTTGAAATGCCGTTGCCGTCAAATGCGTTCAATTTTCCAGAGTTGCAAGAACTTTGGGCAACGGCTCAGGAGACGAAAGCGGTCTTCCTAACAGATGTCAAGGCTACGGCTGAAGCGATTGGGGCTTCGCTGGAAGAGTTAGTTGAATGGCTGAACGAAGAAGGGATAATGGTCCTTGCCGATGAGGAGAGCGATGAAGCATCGGGGTTTGCAACTGAGTTAACACAAGAGGTTTTTGAAGGCGAGGAGGAAAGCGAGTGGGAGGAAATTGCAAAACTGGAAACGGAAGAGACCGACACAGCGCTGCTCAACCCGCTTCAAGTCCTGTTCAAATCGCTCAGGTGGACGAGACTGTTGACACCTGAAGAGGAAGTCGCTTTGTTCCAAAAAATGCACCAAGGTGACATGGAAGCGCGTGAGCAGATTATTGAGTCCAACTTGAGGTTGGTTTTGAGCATTGCATCCCAATTTGCACAAAAATCAATTGTGCCCTTAGAGGACTTGGTGCAGGAAGGTTGCTTGGGGCTCATCAAGGCTGTTGACAAGTTTGATTGGCGGAGGGGCAATAGGTTCAGCACTTACGCTGTCTGGTGGATTCGCCAATACATCGTCCGGGCAATCGCCGAACACAGCCGATTTATCCACTTGCCTTTCCACTTGGTGGAGACATTGGCTCAATTTGTCGCCACCTCTCAAAGGCTCGCTCAGGAATTGGGGCGCCAGCCTTCCAACCAAGAGATAGCAGAGGCATTGGGTATGCCTGTTGAAAGGGTTGAAGAGTTGACGGTTCTCCTGACACCGCCTCTTTCGCTGGACATGCCCGTTGACGAAGAGGAGGAATTGGTGCTTGAAGACATTGTGCCTGACCCAAATGCAGTCTCGCCAGAAGACGCTTACTTCAGGGCTTACGCTCGCGAGCGAATCAAGGCTATTTTGGCAGAAACTTTGACGGAGAGGGAGTGGGAAGTCATCAAACTGCGTTACGGTCTTTTGGACGGACGCACTTATACGCTTGAGGAAATTGGTCGTATGCTGAAAATCTCCGGCGAAGCAGTTCGTCACATTGAGCAGCGAGCCTTGGAAAAATTGCGACGCCCTCGCTACCGCAAGTTGCTTGAGCGGCTCAGTGAACTTCTTGCCTGACCGTGCTAAAATTAAAATGCGACTTGATGCAACATGGGTGCAAGTTAATCTGGGATAAGGTGGGCGCGTAGCTCAACGGCAGAGCAGCCGGCTCATAACCGGTCGGTTGGGGGTTCGAATCCCTCCGCGCCCACCAAAAGATTTTTAGGGGCTGAAAAATTCGCCCCAAATTGCCTCTTTTTACGCTTTCCTTTTCACCCCCAACGCTGCTATCATCTTTGCGGACAAAAAACACTTTGCGGCTGGAGGGATTCTGTGGATGGCATATGAGACGCTGTATCGCAAATACCGACCCAGAAAATTTGCAGATGTCGTCGGACAAAAACATGTCGTAAGGGCTATCCAAAACGCTATCGCCTCAAAACGAATTGCCCACGCTTACCTTTTCTGCGGACAGCGTGGGACTGGGAAAACAACTATGGCTCGGCTACTCGCGATGGCTTTAAATTGCGAGAAAGGGATTTCGCCGGAACCTTGCGGTGTTTGTTCCGCTTGTCAAAGCATTGTCAAGGGTTCAGCCATGGATGTGGTTGAAATCGACGCTGCCTCCCACACTGGTGTTGATGCTGTCCGGGAAGTCATCATTGAGCGCGTCTCTTTCTTGCCGGCGGTCCTTCGCTACAAAGTCTACATCATTGACGAAGTTCACATGTTGTCAAACGCCGCTTTCAACGCTTTGCTCAAAACCCTTGAAGAGCCGCCGCCTCAGGTCGTTTTCGTTCTGGCAACTACTGACCCCCACAAAGTTCCAGCCACTATCCGCTCCCGTTGCCTTCGGTTTGATTTCCATCCGATTTCGGCAAAGGATATCGCCCAACGGCTTGTTTTCGTCCTTGAGAACGAAGGATGGCAGGGACGATATGACCCAGCAGCCATCGCACTCATCGCACGCGCGGCAAGAGGAGCGTTGAGAGATGCCTTGACAATGACAGAGCAAGCGATGAACTTCGCTGACGAAAAAATAACCGTTGATTTGGTTCGGTCTTTGCTTGGTGTCACCGATGACGAATTTTTGTCAAGGTTGGTGTCGGCACTGAGGGAAGGCGATGTCCACACTCTGTGGAGTTTAGTTTCCGAAGCGGTTGAGACGGGTCGCGACTTGCACCAAATCGCTCACGACCTCGCAACCTACTTGCGTGAACTTCTCAACTACAAAATCGGGGTTTCCGCCGATGAGACAGAGGAGCGCATAAGTTTACTACAACAGCAATCCCAACTTTTCAGCGAATACGAACTGATGCGCCTGATTCGCGCTGCGTGGGAGTTGGAAAGAGATTTGAGGGCAGCGACCGATGCTCAATTGGTGCTTGAAATTGGGCTTTTGAACATGACGATGATTTTGAAAGCAAGGGAAGAAGTTCCTGCCGAAAAAGCGACAGCACCTGCTATGCCCACCATCACCGCTCCTCAGCCCACGCGTCAACCCGCTGAGATCGCTCCAACTCCTACTGCTATCGCAACTCAACCCGAAGCAGAAACAACTTTGCCGCCGCAAGAGGAGTTATCGGGTTTGGATTACATCCGCCAGCACTGGGAAATCTTTTTGGAGCAACTGAAGCGAACATCAATGGTCGCTTACTCCTTCTTGCTCAACGCCGAACCAACGGACTTGCAGGACAATCAACTCGTGCTGACTTTCCAGCACGCTTTCTCTTACGACTGCGTTAACGACAGAAGTTATCGGGAAACGATTGAACAATGTTTGCGTGAAGTTTTCAACATGCCCGACCTGAAAATCAAGCCAGTCCTTTCAGCACAAATAACGCAACCGACCGTCGGCACTCCCATTGGTGCTGAACCTACCGCTAAGGCTTCTCCAACCCAGCAGCGTGAAGTTGACACAGAGGAATACTTGGCTTCCTTGTTTGACAGTTAGCGACCGAAACCGAAGGGGTTAACTGCCATGGCAGGACAAACTGTTTTGGTCGGAATGACAACACAGGAGTTGGAAGCATTTGCCGAGCAACTCGGTGAGCCGAAATATCGCGGTCGCCAACTTGCCCTGTGGATTTACCGCAAAGGCGTTGTGACTTTTGACGCGATGACCGATTTGCCGAAAGGTCTGCGCGAGAAGTTGAACGAAATCGCAGTCATCAACCCGCTGCAAGTTGTTGATGTGAAAGTTTCCGCCGACGGGACAACGAAATACCTGAGCAAGTTGCTTGACGGCGAAACCGTTGAGTGCGTTTTCATCCCACACGGCGATTGGGACACAATCTGCGTTAGCACTCAAGTCGGCTGTCCAATTGGGTGCAAGTTTTGTGCCTCGGGCGAAAGTTACGCCCGCAACTTGACTGCAGGGGAAATCGTCGGACAGGTGCTCATCGCAAAGCGTCAAGAAAACCCCAACATCGTCTTCATGGGCATGGGCGAACCGATGCTCAACTTTGACAACCTTGTCAAGGCGATAAGGTTGCTCAACCGAGAGGTCGGGATCGGCGCGAGGCGAATGACAGTTTCAACGGTCGGTATCGTTCAAGGGATTCGCAAGTTGGCTCAGTTGGGGATGCAAGTCAATTTGGCGATCTCGCTTCACGCACCAAACGACGAACTGCGCCAAAAACTTATCCCAGCAAAGTTGCCACCAATTTCCGAAGTCATGAAGGCGTGTTGGGAATATTTTCAAGCGACGAAACGGCGCATATCTTTTGAGTATGTGCTTTTGCGAGGCGTTAACGACAAGGTTGAGCACGCTGTTGAGTTGTCAAGGTTGCTCAAAGACATGCCTTGCCATGTCAACCTGATCCCATACAACCCGACGGTTAACGAGTTTGAGCGTCCGAGCGAAACCGCTGTTGAACGATTCCGTCAGGTCCTCGCAAAGCAAGGGATTCCTGTCACCGTAAGACAAGAACGGGGAACTGACATTCAAGGCGCTTGCGGTCAACTCCGCAGACAACATTTGTCAAGTTCGTAGTAAGGCACGGAACGAAGTGGAGTGCCGTCCGGTTTAGGGGGCGAACGAATTTGGGACGAATTATCATCTTGCCGCCAGATGTGGCATCTCAAATCGCTGCGGGAGAGGTGGTTGAAAGACCCGCTTCTGTTGTCAAGGAGTTGATTGAAAACTCGCTTGATGCGGGTGCAACCCGAATCACCATTCGCGTTGAAGAAGGCGGCAAAAAGTTAATTCGCGTCACTGACGACGGTTGCGGCATGGATGCGGAAGATGCCGTCTTGGCGTTTCAACGGCACGCGACGAGCAAAATTAAGGACGCTGATGACCTTTGGCGAATTACGACGATGGGTTTTAGGGGCGAGGCTTTACCTTCCATCGCTTCCGTCTCCCATGTTGAACTCGTAACCCGACCACCAAACGCCGAGCAAGGGACGAGGGTTGTGGTTGAAGGCGGCATATTGCAAACTGTAGAGCCCACAGGCTGCCCTCAAGGCACAACAGTAACTGTCAAGGGCTTGTTCTTCAACACTCCCGCAAGGCTCAAGTTCCTGAAGGCTGCGTCAACGGAGTTTGCCCACATCGCTGAAGTCGTCAGCCGATACATCCTCGCCTTTCCAGATGTCTCATTCACGCTTTTTCATGGCGACCGAGAAATTTTGCGCCATGTCCCGACAGGTGATGAGCGTTCCGCTCTTGCCGAAGTTCTCGGTCGCGAGATTGCCCAGCAACTTATCCCAGTCCAATATCACGAACCCCCCTACACCGTTCGCGGTTTCGTGTCGCCGCCGACGATGAGCAAGCCGACGAGAAGCCATCAATGGTTCTTTGTCAACAACCGCTTTGTCCGTAACAAAACGCTCTCTACCGCCGTCAGCCACGCATATCACGGTTTCATCCCCGAAGGTCGCCAACCAATTGTCGTGCTGTTTTTGGACTTGCCCCCAGAATTGGTTGATGTCAATGTCCATCCCGCAAAGATTGAGGTTCGTTTCCGCAAAGAGTCGGAAGTTCAAGCGGTCGTTGTGAGGGCGTTGAGGGAAGCGTTGGTCGCTGGTCAAGTCATTCCCGTCGCTTCGCTCAAGCCGCAACCAGAACCTTCCGAAAGCACCTTGACTTTACGCCCGCCGAGCACGCAACCGACCCCTCGCTCTGTTCAAAAAGACCTTGCTGATTTCCGAACCTTGCTGAGGATTCGCTTTGGGCGAACTGAGCAAGCAACTGCCCCACAAATCGGGGCTGCACCTTCACAGCAAACTCAAACTGCTCCTGTCCCTTCGCCTGTTGTCAGTCCACAACCACCAATGCATGAACTTCCTCAACCCGCATCGGTCACTCAACCCAAAACGCTGCCTCTTATTGTTCGCCCTGTTGGGTTAACGCCCATCAAACAGTTGGCAGCAACATACATCCTTGCCGAGAACGAGCAAGGCGATTTGTTCATCGTCAGCCAGCACCGTGCCCACGAACGAGTTCTGTTTGAGCAGTTGGTTCGCCGTTCCGAAGGCAGCGAAGTTTTGAGGCAAGGTCTGGTTGTGCCTTTCACGCTCAACTTGGGGCAAACTCAAGCGGCGTTCGTTGAAGCGAACTTGAAAGTTCTAAAGCAGGCGGGTTTTGAATTAGAGCCGTTTGGGCGCAACACTTTCCTCGTCAGAACTGTCCCAGCAATAATCGCCCAAAGGGATTACGAGCAAATTCTGCAGGATTTGATTGACGAGTTGACTGCAGGCGAAATTCCGACGACGGGCGAACTCCTTTTTGACCTTTTGGCAGCAGTTGCTTGCAAGGCTGCGATTAAGGCTGGCGATGTTTTGTCGTTTGAAGAGATGCAGCAACTGCTTGACGATTTGCTCTCGCTTGAAAATCCCGCCCTTTGCCCTCACGGTCAACCTGTCATCATCACCTTGACAAAATCCGAACTTGACAAGCGCTTTGAGCGGGGTTAAATAGTGTTGCGCGTTCTGGGTTGCTCGTTCATTCTCAAAACTTTAAGTAGCGTCGGAACTTGTCCCCGACGGAAGTTTCGCAACACAAACTGTCAGTTTGCGTTACGACCGTCGCCCGCAAGGGGCGACGCTACCACGCAGGATTTCTACAGAGCCCAAAATACCTTCACCTCTCTCGAACCTTGAGCAGCAAAACCGCTCCCGCAAGCATCTCAACGACGCAAAGCAAGAGCACGATGCGCCATCCGAAACCGCTTCCGAAAGCGGCGTTGACGAAATCTCCCAATTTGCCGCTGATTGCTGGACCGAAAACTTGTGGCAGCGTGAAAGCGAATTGCCAGAGCGCAAAAAACTTCCCGCCTTCCCCTTTCGGCATCAAGTTGACAGCCCAAGCCCAATTTGCAACGGCAAAAACACCTGAACCGCACCCAAACAGTGCCGCTGGCAATAACAACATCACGAAGTTTTGTGCAACCACGAAAAGCAATCCACCAATGCCCGCAATGATAGCAGCAGTGATGCAAAGTTTGCGTTTGCTCATCTTATCTGCCAACTTCCCGCCAATAAGCACGCTGGGCACGCTGACGACGGTGACGAGCAACCCCAACTCCATCATTGCCTTCGCTGCATCTTCAACTTTGAGCGTGTCGGCAAGAAACCAACGCATGAAAGCGACGGCTGTGTAAAAGCCCAAGTTGAGCAGAAATCGCGACACCAACAACTTCAAAAAGTCAACATGCTCTCTCAGCGGGAACTTGTATGCATCGGCGACAGTTTTCCAAAGCGAAGTTGAAGACCTGACGGCAGGTCGGTCGGGCAAAGTTGCTGTCAAGATTGTGGCGAGCAAAAGCAAAACCGTGACAGCGCCGACAAACCAACGCAAACCTAAGTTTTCCGCTGCAATTTTGTCTGCAGTCACTCCCCATCTCTGCCAATAAGTTGGGCTGAGCAAAACCCCAATTGCGATCATGCCGACGACTTGCCCGAAGAGCGACCAAAGTCCAATTTGAGCGGAAGCGACACCGTGTTTTTCTGGCGGGACTAAATCTGGCAGCAATGCACGGGTTGGAGCAGCGGAGAGGTTTAGAAACCATTGGAGCAAAGCGAAACTCAAAACAACGAGCCAAAAACTGTCAAGCCAAGTGAAGCCAAACAGAAAGGGGATGGCGAGCAATGTCCCCATCAACAAGAAAGGTCTCCTTCGCCCCAAAGGGTGAGAGCATCGGTCACTCAAAGGACCAGCGACAACTTGACTTAAGAGTGAAAGCATTGCCCCTATTGCTGTCAAGGTCGCCAATGCTCCACCTTTCGCTTCAGGCGGGGCAAGGTGTTCAACCCGAACTTGCAAACCTTGAGTCAAGAGTGCAGTCCACAAACAATTAAACGGCAACCACCAAACGCTCAACCGCACGAAGGTCCAAAAGTCCGCCATCACATGCTTACCCCCACTCACGCTTTTTCAGCCAAAATTAAGCGGCGAACTTTTCGCCCCACTTCCGTCAGCCCAGTCACCCTGTAAGCCAGAATCGGTCGGTCAAAGCCCTTGACAGTCAATGGCTGCAATGGCTCGGCTAAGACTAAATCAGCCACATACTCGTAAGTGCTATCGCTGATGAGCAAATTCGCTCCGACTTCTTTGGTCAGTTGCTCTAACCTTTGAGCCAAATTGACCGTCGCACCCAAAGCAGTCAGTTCCTTTCGCCATTCAGCGCCCACTTCGCCGATGATTGCGATTCCTGTGTTGACACCGATGCCGATGCTTAATGGTGAACCGGTAACTCGTTCCCATTCCCAGTTCACTGCGCTCAACTCTTCAAGCATCTGTATGGCGCAAAGAACTGCTCTTTGTGCGTGGTCTGTTTGGTCGGCTGCGACGCCGAACAGAACCATTATTCCGTCACCCAAAAACTTGTCAACGACTCCGTCGTAAAGGCGAACGATCTCGGTCATGCGGTTGAAATATGTCTCAAGGAGCGTGACGACTTCGTATGGCGGTAAACTTGCTGCGATTGGGGTGAAGTTCCGGATGTCGGAAAAAAGCACGGTTATTTCCCTTCTCTCCCCAGTTCGGAATCTTTCTGGCGAGAAGGCGAGGGTCTCTACAATGGGCTGAGCCACATAAACCCTAATCCGCTGCAAGGCAGACCATTGAATCTCCACCAACAAACCAGTTGCGGAAATGAAAGCCATCGCCAGTGAAGCGAAAAGGAACAGGGGCGGTAAAATCAAGCCTTGTCGCAACAAAAGCAAAGTGAAAGCGTAAGCGGTGATAACCAGACCTATGGCGGCTATGAGGCTGCGTTGGAACGGCAGTAACAGAACCGACAGACAAATCAAAACACTGAACACCGAGGCAATCAACAATTGCAACCAAGGCGGTGCATAGCGGACAGTTTCTCCTGTCAAGAGGGAGTTGATTGCCGCTGCGTGGATTTCAATGCCGTATGCTAATGGGTCGGTTGAGGTAGGTAAACGGTCCAACAAACCCGAAGCAGCCATTCCGACTAAAACGAGTTTGCCCTGAACCGTCTTGGGGTCAAAATCGCCTTCAAGAACTTTTGCGAAGGAAACGGAGGGGAACTCAATTCGTTCAGGCGAAAAGGGAGGTAACACGGGGATGTCCCAATCACTACCGAGGCGAATGGTTCGGTTCCGCCAGCGAATTTGGCTGGGACTCATTTGGGGCATTCCCGACCAAGCAATTGCCGCAGCGAGGCTGAGGGAAGGGAAGGCACTACTTTTGTCACCAGCCAGTTCAATAGCCAAAGGCAAAGTCCTGCAAACGCCATCTTGGTCTGGGAAGGGGTAAACGAAGCCCAAGCCCGAACATGCTGAAAGCAAAGGTTCAGGTGGTAAAGCGATACCAGTCGCCTTCAGCGGGAGGGGGAAATTGATGGGCAACTTGAAACGCTCTGCTAAATCCGTCTTCTCTGACGCTAAATTGACTCCCAAAACGACCTTGCCGAATTTTCGCATTGCATCGGCGAGCACCTTATCGGAAGGGGTTGGCTCAACGAACAGGGTATCAAAAGCGACGACTTTAGCACCTGCTTCCTTAAGTCTGTCAAGCAAACGGGCGTAAACGGTTCGGTCAAAAGGGAATCGTCCCAATTTCCGCAAACTTTCATCGTCAATGACGACGAGCAACAGATCTGGATGATTGGAAGGGCGAAACCGTCTCAACAAACCATCGGTAACCCTTGCATTCAGCCAGTAAATCGGCGTGAAGTTAACCCCGATAAAACTCAACAACGCTGACAAAACGCCAAGGAGAACGAACCTTTTGCTATCTTTCATCCTTTGCATCATCGCCACCATTTTCAGTTTAGCAACGGTGGGGTTTTCTGGCATAATAAACTCAGCAGGCACAAAGGAGGTGCCTTAAGATGAGATTGGGTTCTCTGGCGCTTTTGCTTGGATTAGTCGCTTTGACGCTTTTGATTTTCGGTTCCATAGAAACCTTGCGAATTGCCCCACTCATAGCGAAGGTGGTTGAAGTTAAAGGCGATGCGGTTGCAGTGTTGCCACCCAAAGCGGGACGAAAACAACCCGTAGAGCGTCCCCTTAAAGTTGGCTCCTTAGTTCTTGCTGGAACCACCGTGAAAACTGGCAAGGACAGTTTCGTTGTCCTGCACTGGGTTGACGAGTTGGAGATGCGGATAGGTCCAGAAACTCAGATGAAAGTCACACGCTCATCTTACAACAAAGCGACGAAGGCTATTGACGCTTTGTTCATGTTGAATTTGGGCACAGTGTTTGTGAACTTGAAGCGCAAACTGACTCCCCGTTCTCGCCTTGAACTTGAGACTCCCGCTATCACCGCCGCAGTGAGAGGGACAGCATATGAGGTTGAGGTTAAACCCGATGGAGAGACGATTTTGCAAGTTGAACGAGGAACTGTATCGGTCAAAACCGCAAGAGGGCAGGAACTGCAATTGACGGCGGGACAAGCCATTGTGGCGAAGCCCGACGGTGATGTTACTTTCGTCAAGTGAATCGTGAGGTGTTGAGAACTTGAGCGTTGGTTAATGTTTGCCCTTCAAGTCAATGTCAGCGGATTCCAAAGCGTCTTTCCCCTCTTGCCCATCTTGTGTAGGGGCAACTGCACTCCACCAGAGGAGCAGTAGCGCACCAATTGTCAAAGCAGTGTCTGCAATGTTGAAAATCGGCCACACTCGCAAATCAATAAAGTCGGTAACTGCTCCAAATCTCAGTCGGTCAATCAAATTCCCAATCGCACCACCAAGCATCATCCCCGTTGCAACGGCAACTCGTCTTTTGTCAAAACCTTGTCGCCCCAGCCACAAAAGAATTGCGCTAACGGACAAGGCGATGACAATAAGCAACATTGTCGCGTTCGGGAACAAACCGAAGGCTGCACCGGGGTTTTGGGTGTGAGTGAAGTGGAGTGCATTGGGTAGAATTGGAACACTTGCACCCAATGGTAGCCAAGTCCGAATGAGCGATTTGCTTGCTTGGTCCACGAAAAGTGTAATCAACGCTGCCGCAAAAAACCATTGCCGATGACGGCGCAAATACAGCACCTCCATATCGGTTGCAAATTAAGAGCCATTGACAGATTTTGACTCGCTTTCTTCGTTTGCGTGAGTGCTCTTGGGATTAACCTGAGCCACAAGCCGTTCCCTTCGTTCTGCTATCAGGGACAGAGCGATGGTAATTGCCAACACAATTGCCACAAACCCCAAAGCGACCCATGTTGGGATTTTGTAGAATTCGCTCAGTAGCATTTTCACGCCAATGAAAACCAAGATGACTGCCAATCCTTCGTCCAAGTATCGGAACAGCCTAATCATGCCTTCAAGCAAAAAGTAAAGTGCTCTCAGACCCAATATGGCGCAAATGTTGGAGGTAAACACGATGAATGGGTCGCGAGTTATGGCGAAGATAGCAGGGATGGAGTCAACGGCGAAAACGATATCGGTGCTCTCTACGACGAGCAAAACGAGCGTCAAAGGTGTTGCAAGTAACTTGCCGTTTGAACGGACGAAAAATTTTTGCCCATGATAACTTGATGTAAATGGCAAGAACCTGCGAGCCAATTGAAGGACAGGGTTTCGCTCGGGGTCAATTTCCTCTTCCTTACGCGTCAACAACTTGATGCCCGAAACGATGACAATGATGCCAAAGATGTAGATGACCCAGTGGAACTTTTTGAGCAAGGCAGTTCCTGCAAGGATGAAGGTAAGTCTAAAGACAATTGCCCCCAAGACGCCCCAAAAGAGGACTCTGTGGCGATACTCTGGGGGAACAGCGAAGTAGTTGAAAATGACAGCAAAGACAAAAATGTTGTCGGCTGACAGTGCTTTTTCCACCAAGTAACCAGTGAAAAACTCAAGCGCCTTTTGATGACCGAGCCAAACCCATACCACTCCGTTGAAAATGAGAGCAACAGCGATCCAAACGATACTCCAAATTGCCGCTTCCTTGAAGGAAGGGACATGGGCTTTCCTGTGAAAAACTCCCAAGTCCACTCCCAACATGATAAAAACAGCCGCCAAAAAAACAAACCATGCCCATATCGGTTCCGACATCGTTTGCTTTTCGCCCTCCTTGCTATCGTCAAGAAGACTTCTTTGCTTCCTCGCAGTGCACTTTCAATTTTGGCGCATTGATGCTACAATAACCTCGGCGAAAGCAAAGGAGGTGTTTAAAGATGAGACGGGCGTGGTGCTTGACAATTGTTTTTGTTGCTGCTTTCGCGACGCTTGGTATGGCACAAGTGAGCATCGTCAGTCCCCGCGAAGGCGAAACCGTTCGTTCCCGCTGGCTGATTATCAAAGTTGAGAAGCCAACTCAGGAAGGACATGTGATGATTTGGTTTGACGGGAAATTCGTCACCGCCATAACCCATCCCTTTGAGTTCCGCATAGACTTGGCCGAGCAAAAAATTTTCTCCGGAACACACACATTGAGAGTAGCAGGTTTTAACAGGTTGGGGCAAAAGGAAGGCGAAGCACAAGTTCAATTTCAAGTGAACTTGGCTGGCGAAGCGGAAAGTGTCCAATTGGTCTTTAAACCGAGAACAGGAGAACTCACCTTTTACACACTTCAAGCAACTTCTGAGGCAACCGTTGACATCCCTGCGAAAGCCATCCGCCAGAAAGTTCCTCAGTTGAGCACGAAATTAATTCTCCGTTGGTTCCAAACCGTTCGCGACATTACTTCTGACCGTCAATATCGGATGATGCGAGTTGTTGAAGATGGGGTTTTGGAGCGAGAAGTTCCAATCACTATGGGTGGAGGGTTGGCGATGGGAGGACCGATGGGTGGCATGGGAGCAATGGGGATGCTTGGTGGTGAAATGGGTGAGATGGGCTTCGGAATGCCTGGACCGATGGGAATGATGGGAGCGCCAGGTGCACCTACCATGCCAGGTGCACCCTCACTAACAACTGCACTTACAAGAATCCGCCTTCGTCCAACCGACAACCAGAAAGTCAGTTTGTTCGTGCTTTTCCCGAACGGCAATATCGTCACAGGTGAGGAAATGCCGAATGTCGTCAAATTCACCACGGGTTCGTTGGACATAAGTGTGCCTGAAAGGGAACTGAAGATTGGCGAACGATGGGTGGGGTTCATTACTTTGCCGCGAAATTTGGAGAACTTGACAATCATTGGTGCAGCGATGACGGGAATGGGAATGGGCGGAATGCCCATGATGGGTGGCGCTCCAGGGGAAGAATACTCTGAAGCACCTGGAATGCCGGGGATGATGGGCAGACCAATGGGTGGACCAATGATGCCTGGAGGTCCGATGATGGGGATGCCAGGGCGACCTGGGATGCCCGGTGCTCCCATGATGCCAGGGATGCCAATGCAACCTGGAGCACCAACAGTGCCTGGGATGCCAGGAGCAAGTCAAGAACCAGAAGCGTTCCTTGCCGACGCCCCAGTTGTCACGATCCCCGCTGCCCACAGATTTGACGGTTTTGAATTTTGGAATGACCGACTTTGTGCGCGAATTGTTAGCGAGTTCAAAGCAAAGGTTGAATTTGACTTAGCACCGACGACCGGGATGGGACAAATGGGACCCGGTGGCATGTATGGTGCACCAGGGATGCCTGGGATGATGGGCGGACAGATGATGCCTGGTGGACCAATGATGCCTGGAGGTCCAATGATGCCCGGTGCCCCAGGGATGGGCGGGATGCCCGGGAACGCACCTGTAGGTCCAGGTGGACAACCCATGCAAGTCCAACCCAAACTCACAGGTGATGCAGAAGGTTCACGAACTTTGCTCTTTGACATTGAGAACGGTCAGGTAGTTTATGTCAAGGTGACAATGAAAGCGACTTTTGACACTGACCTTTTGACCGTTTTCCCGTTTGTTCAAGCCCAATTTACCCAAGCACAACAACTTGCTGGAGTTCCCGGAGCACCTGGTGGACCGACCATGCCCGGTGGTGCAATGGGTGGAGTGCCAGGTGGTATGTGGGGCGGCTTCGGGATGCCAGGTGGAGTAGGTTTTGGTCCGGGTGGAACATGGGGCGGACCAATGGGCGGCTTCGGGATGCCAGGTGGCATAGGTTTCGGCCCAGGCGGAGTGTGGGGTGGGCAACCAATGGGTGGCTTTGGAATGCTTGGCGGGGTAGGTTTCGGTCCGGGTGGTATGTGGGGCGGACCAATGGGTGGCTTCGGGATGCCTGGCGGTGAAGGGGGATTTTATGGAGGCATGCCTTATGGCGGTCTTTATGGAGGCATCGGTGGAGGAGCACCAACAACTCCTACTATCTTCGGGAGATTTGGCACAGGAACTTTTGGTCCTACTACACCTGGAGGGTTTGG
>Ga0209394_1000761_pt1 | contig 22629 bp, 30 predicted proteins | sample JNZ201metaG_FD_184122 | JGI IMG/M metagenome (GOLD analysis project Ga0209394, IMG submission 184122) | Hot spring microbial communities from Jinze hot spring, China to study Microbial Dark Matter (Phase II) - JNZ 20120812A (SPAdes) (version 3) ... | reverse complement strand
TTCTAGGTCTCTAAGCATTTTTTTTTTCAAATAAAGGTTTTAAGGTGGGAATATCTTCTCTGACTGTTCTCCAGACTCTTTGAAGGTCGACGCCGAAGTATTCATGGATTAGCTTGTCTCTCATCCCTGACATTTCCCGCCAAGGTATATCCGGATAGCTTTTCCTAACATAATCCGGTATCTTTTTAACAGCCTCTCCGATGATTTCCACAACTCTCAAAACTGCGTAGATGGTCTTCTTATCGCTTACGAACTCATCGTAACTAATTCCTTCCACGAAACCCATAGCGTCATTCATAGCTTCGATTATATCCTCTACGTAATCTAGAAACTCTCTTTTCATATGTAGACTACTTCCTCCAATATGCGTTTTCCAATCCTTGGTTTAAGCGTATTCTTCTCCACCAGGTCAACTTTGACACCTAATTCTTCGCTCAAATAATTCTCCAAGCGGATGAAATCCAGGAGGCTTAATTCAGCCCCCTCTTCAAACTCGACTAAAACGTCAAGGTCGCTATCTTCCCTCTCCTCACCCCTCGTATAGGAGCCAAAAACCCCAATAATTTTAACTCTAAACCTTTCTCTTAATACGGGCTTTAACTTTTCTATCTTGTCTTTAATTTCCTCGATTCCTTTCATTTTTACTCCAATCTGAGCCCCTAGTAAGAATATAAACTCTTAATTTTTAACCTTTTCCCAACTGGAAAACACACATGGAATTCATGGAATTCTTAAAGAAGAAATATAGCTTCTTCGGTCTACCTTGGCTTCACAGAATTCCTTGAAAGAGCAGGCATCGACTCGATCTCAGTTAATCCTGATACTACAGTCTTCATCCGCAAGCTCATTGCTTCAATAGAGCAGAGGATTATGCTGGAGAAAGCTTTAGGTCAAGTCAAAGTAGATCCCGACTGGGACCTGCCTGATCCTGACAAGGAGTAAAATCTGGCTTTACATAGTAAAGGTTTTCCAAGCTTTATTAATCTCAACTATTTATTATGATGCCTAACTACAGGTTCCTATTTCTCTTCCTTATCTTAATGTTGTATGTTTCTGTTTTTCATATCTTTTTTCTTTTGATCCTACTTGCTTTTGGTTCAGGTTTTCTTCCAAATGCTATCTGGCTGTTCTCGTTTTACTTTGGAATATGTGTAATTGCTTTTTAGCCATGAGAGCACCATCTTTATCAGATGAGCTTAAATAAACTCTTTTTTTAAATGCTAATATTTCACAATGCTTCTGTCTTTCTGTTTCTTCCTAGTTTGCTAGGTTATTTTTACTCGTATGCTGCTTCCCGTGGCAGTATGGCGTATACGTTTATCGTTTTGTCGGATGCTAGTTCGAAAAGTATTCTGTATTTGCCTACTCTTATCCGGTAATGGTTTTTGCTTCCCCGCAGTTTTATAATATCGAGCTTTTTCGAAAATCCTTCGTCCCTAAGAATATGCAGCGTTTTAACAATTCTCTCATGCATTTCTCCCTTAATTCTTTCAAGCTGTTTAAATGCTCTTCTTTCAAGAAAAACACGGTATTGTTGCAATTAGCTTGTCTCTCCTACTTGATCTCTTCCAGAGGTATGTATTCTACGTCTCCCTTCTCCTTAGCCTCTAAATACTCTTTCATCGCTTCAGCCTCATCCTTTAACGGCTCGTCGGAGCCGATCAGCCTCTCCTCCACAAGGTCCTCCAGCCTCTCAACCTTGCTGCGAATAAGCCTAACCTCTTTCAAAACCTCCTCTAAAGTGCTTTCAGACATCAGATTCTCCGTAATAATTATCATAATAAGGTGAATATAAGGATTGTCTGAAAACATTTTGATTGAAATGGAGGGTTTAAAACATGTGTTAAGACTTAAAATGTTCAAATAGGCTCCTTCAGTCTACCATGAGTTTACTGAACTCTTGGTTAGGGCTGGCATCAACTCTGTTTCAATCAATCCTGATGCTACAGTATTCGCTCGTAAACTCATAGTGAGCATTGGGCAGAGAATTATGCTTGAGAAAGCACCTGGCCAGGTTAAAGTCGATCCAGACTAGAAGTAAAGCTACTTTATGCTCGTGTAAACTTCTTGTATATTTTTTCCCTGTATCCTATTTTCTCAACGTATATCATTCTCTATTTCTCGTTAACTTTGAAAATAATTCTTATGTTGCGTACACGTAACCTGTAATAGTCTTCTTTCCTTTTAAGCTTAGCTATTATCATGCGGCTCAGTAAAGAAGGGAAAGTTCTCCAGATCTTTTATTTCACCTATTATCATTCTTCTTAGCCTTCGCTCTACTTATAAACCGGGTGGCTCTTCTCGAAACTAGAATCCTGTATATAGGCACTACTTAACTCCACACTCTTTCATTAATTCCTCAAGGGTAACGTATTCCCCTCTTTCAATCTCCGCCTCCACTTCCTCTATTTCTTTCAACTTTTCTTTACTGATCTCTTCCTCAGGAAGCATCATAATCACTAAAGTCTCCAAAGTCTTCTCCATGGATTCAAGTCTTGTACTAACATTTTTCAGCTCAGCATAAACGTCTTCAAGACTCACCTGCGACATTTACGCAACTAGGAAGACGAATAACTCGAGGTTCTTGGACAGGATTGATGAAAAAGGTTAGATAATTATTAATAAAACATAAGGTGAGAAAGAGAACTCGATAAGCAGGGAGTGAAAATAGTAATCATTAAATTCAACACAGGCTCATGGAAGGTAGAATTAAGCGAAATAAGATTCGGATTAGAAATCTGAAAGTCCAATACAAAAGATTCCAATTTGTTAACTAGGCGTAGCCACCTTCTCTTCTTTCTCCTTTTAGAATTGAGAAGTATATGGTTTCGATAATGTTCTTCTCTGGTTCCACGTATTTTATCTTTAAACCGTAGTCGCTTGCAAGACGTAGGATGTTAGTTAAACTATCTGGGTCCACGGCTTTCAATACTACGCTGTCCTCGCACAACTCCATGCTTAAACCGGCCCTCGTCCCTATGTCGAACAAGAGCCGATTATCACTGCTGATAATCCTATATTCGATGGGAGGCTGGATAGATAAGAGGTTTTTTACGTCCGACGCTATGAGAAGCCTACCGTAGTGAAGCAATACTAGAAAATCGCAAACTCTCCCCAGCTCTGGCAGAATATGTGAGGAAAGAATAAAGCTCACTTTCTTACTCCTCCTTAATTCTCTAACTAGGTTTAACACTTCCATCCTTCCTGCAGGATCTAGGTTTGCAGTAGGCTCGTCAAGAATTATAAGCTTAGGCTCGTTAAGCAGAACCTGAGCCAAGCCTAAACGCTGAACCATCCCAGCGGAGTACTCTCCCACACGCCTGTTCAACTCTTTCTCAATGCTTAGCCACGAGGCGACTTCGTAAACCCTATCTCTAGGATTCGACAAACCATACAAGTCTGCCGCGTAAAGCAAGTATTCCAAGCCGGTAAACCACTTTGGAAAACTGGGTTTTTCATGAAGCACGTTGACCAACCTCCTTACCAAGTGACCGTTTCGCCAAGGATCAAAACCAAATACAGAAATCTCTCCCACATCCGGCTTAACAAGACCCATAACGATATTTATCAAAGTGGTTTTCCCCGAACCATTCGGACCAATTAACGCTACTACACCTTCAGGAATATCGAGAGAAACGCTATCTAATGCCTTTATCTTACCATAGCTCTTTGTTAGATTTCTCACGCTTATGATCTCGTCCATTTAAGACCCTCCTTGAAATAGTGGTTTAAAATTGGAAGCAGAGCTAGAGTTAATCCGAGCGCGAGTAACACTATATCAATATAGAGTGTATCAAACTCGAATCCGCTTTGGACCAACTGGAATCTTGCAACCTGATCCCTATTTGTCGAATCAAATATGAAGATATATATCCCCCGGTCTACTCTGCCGAGCGTTTTATCTAATCCTCCGGTGAAATTGAAGCAGGCGAAATATGGAACCTCGTCACCAGCCAGGAGTTCTTCTATCTGCGACTGGCTTATGGCGATAATACCTATTTTTGAGCTTTCCTTCAAATCCACTAGGAGTCTCGTTTCTCTGTTATGCAAATAGGTAACGTAAATACCATATCTCCAGTTCTCGGAGTCTTGCATGAAGCCCATGTTTACTGTATAATAAGCTGAAATCGTACTGAAAATCAAGTTCTCCAATAGGTTAGCAAACGATAAGGAGATTAATATCAAGCCAATCTTTGTTACAAACTTCATGAGATCTGCATCCTCCTAGTTACATAATAGTATCCAAGAAAGAAAACTATCAAGGAAATTAACAATGAGGGAAATAGAGGTTCGAATGAGTTGAGGCTGAATGAAAATCTCATGCCCTTAATTGTAGGTAACATAACCTTCTCTTCAAAGATCCGTAATCCCTCTGGAAAAAGTGGAATGATGCTCCTAAGACTTAAAGATATGAACTCAAAGGAGTATAGTGTAGATATGGAGATGACAAGCGGTATTCCTGACCATTTTACCATGAACGAGATTAAAGTTGATATTGATGAGGTAAAAAGGGCTATTAAAAGAGTTTCGATGAAGATGACGAGAAAGCCTTGAAGTACCGATAGTGAATCCATAATTTGGAATATTTTAAAACAGTTGATCGTAATGGAGAAAAGAATTGAAGAGAAGATGAGAATCGATAAAGTTAAGCATGACGCTAGAAGCTTCGCTAGATACATGGAGCCACGCTTAACCGGGAAGGAAAATTCTGTCTTTAAAAAACCGATGTCTCTATAGTATGAGATTTCCAAGTAAGAGAGGATGGATGAAAAGAACACGATTAATGGATATAAAGAGGCGATCTTTCCAGAGATGCTGGAAAAATAAGTTTGAACTGCGAGTACCATTACGCTATCTTTCAGGGAAAAGCTATCTGTTAAATTTGAAGTAAAAGATATAGTATAGTGAATATTGGGCCGTCCTGATGCTTGAAATGTGAATATTAATAACATGATCTCAAAATAAGGGGTTCGCATCAGGTTCTTAATTTGTTTGAGAAAATATGCCTTAAACCATCTTAAAATAGGCATTTCTTCTCCTTCTCCATAACACAATTGATGATGAAGCAATAATTAGGGCTATAGTTATGCCCAAAAATAGCCATTCCCCTTTAAGATGGGAAAGTTTCCCCTTAACTGTGATGTTCTTTTCTAAAAGTACAGTGTTATCGTCAACGACCTCGAACCTTAAAACATATTCATCCTCTGATTGAAGCATAATCCTCCATTTAACCTCCCTGCTTTCCAAGCCTCTAAGTTCTCCTATCTCAATTTCTTTGGCAGAAAGCACACTAACGCTTCTATTTAAAGGATACATTAAAGCCTTTAAGCTTCCTGTGCGTAAGGTGCTGTTATTAAAGATTGTTATACTTAACTCGAATTCCTTTCCGACTTCAACATGCGAGGGAAAAATAATGCTTGAAACCAAAATGTTTGAACTTGTTTGCAACGGCTTCATAGATGAGCTATTAGTGGTTCTAACTGGTTCAATTCCAATATGATCCAAGACCATTTCGGGAAATGGTATATTTGCAAAAATATTAAGAAACCTTGTAATCAATGGTTCAAAATCAATCTTGATAAGTATTCCTGTCTCTCTTTCATATAAGGCATTAAAAGTTGGAGAAAGAAACACATATGGATTAAGATGGCGGAACCCAGTCATATTATCGGTGCATAGGAAGATGACATCGTTTTTACTGAAGCTTTTCCAATTGGTGTATATAGTCTCTCCTCCATAAGGATAAAACTTCCCGATTATCCAAGTGTTCTCCAGCATTTGATGTCCTATGAAAACTTCTTCACCGGCTTTGGTTCCAATGGGGACCCAATAAGGGAAGTAAAACGGGTCAGTTCTAGTCGTATTCAATATGAATCTGCTGTTTATATCAACAAGAAGATGAAATGATCGCGAGAGATTCACATGTGTAAACTTGCCGGATTTGAGGTTTATCGCATCTCCCTTTACGCTGAAATTCACCGTTATCACAGCAGAACTCCCCCTGATTTCTTCAACTTTCCAAAAGAAGGTTCCAGTTACATTTTCAATGATGTAAGTGAATTGTGGATTATATGGATCTTTAAAGCTTTCAATTGGTATAAACGTCGCCGATTCTATGTTATATTTAGCGTAGAACCCTTCAGTCAGCCAGGGAGGAGATGCATAAACAGGGCTACTGATTATTGAAAAAAGACTCCAAAAAAGGAGAAAAATATATCCTTGTTTCTTAACTTTGTCTGAAATTATCTGTCTATTATTGTTCCCATCAATAATGATACTTAGCATATTTGTAACCCTCAGGATGTGCGTAAGTACCGTCCCCACTTTGAGGATATATCCAAGCTTTTGCATACATCTTGTCAATATATTGCCCGTTATAAATATTGCAAGAAATTTCTGCATAATGATAGTAATAATTATAATTGTTAGGTTCACCGCAGTAATAATTCTCTTTCAGAGAACCGTAGGAATACGGTGGATTGTTTGTCGGTTCTCCAAAACTGGCTCCTCCTATACTGATAAAATGTGTACCGTTACTATAGTTCCATACATATGCTGATGCATATCCGCAACTTCCATAGGCTGAAACGCGATCACGAGCATAGGATTCAACCCAAGGTGTGGCGCATACTCCGATACTTATTGCCGTGGCAAGTAGACACGTCAATATTGATATCATCATTATTTTAGTATGAGAGTTCCTATTTAATCTTCTCATATTCCTTACCCTCTTTGGGTGAATAGCTGAGGTTTTTAAAACTTTTTTGCGAATTGTTTCTAAATTGATTTGTAACGATATGTTTATAAACTGTTTTATATTTAAAAAATCATACTCATAAAACCTCTCCAAGCAGTAAGAACGTATCTCTCTACTAGTTTAGGAAAACTGAAGCAAGCGTTTAAGTACTAGTAAGTATCTGATTATTGGAAGCTAGTATTTAACTCGTCCTTCACCATTGACTCATTCTGTTATGGTTAATATGGGTTAAAAGATTAAAAAATCAAAGCTTTATGAATTCTTCAACTGTTAACCTGCTTGTCTTATAATCGCCCTTAATGTTCCTTTAGATATCCTCTATGTTTTGGTACGGTCAGCCTTCGATGAGGTTCCTCTTTATGACTTAGAATTATATGGCTCCCAGTCCGGTGGTCAATCTCATAGCAGATTTTAGAAAGCGCCTTAACGACATCCATGCCGGAGACTACTGGCAGCTTAGACATTAACCTCAACCACTTCTTCTATGGGCAGAGGAATCGGCCCCTCATGCTTTTTAAGCTGACTAAGTAACCGGCGATAGCGTCTTTAATTTTTAAGATTGCTTCTTCTCTTGTTTTGCTTTGGGAAATGCAACCGAGTAAAGCAGGAACTCAGCCACATAATACCCCATCCTCATCCCGCGTAATGATCACCTGAACCGCATGGTTATTTAATTTTCTAAGGCAATACTTAAACCTTATAGAGACGGAGCAATAGCAGTTGATAAGAAAATGAAATTAGATGGTCCTATTATGGAAGATAAGATTTTAAGAAAAATTCCCAGAGATGTTTAAAGAATAAACTCCTTCAGCCTACCCTGAGTTTACAGAGTTTCTCGTGAGAGCAGGTATTGACTCTGTTTCGATTAATCTTGATGCCGCGGTATTCACGAGGAAACTCATCGCTAGCATTGAGTATAGGATTATGCTTGAGAAGGCTCTCGGGCAAGTGAAAGTCGATCCTGATTGGGATCTTCCAGACCCTGACAAGAAATGATCACTTTCAAATATTTAGAACAAGTACTTATTTGATAGATTAGATGAGCATAGAAATCTTATTTTACTTAAGAATTTCTATTAATTCTTTTGTTGAAACTATTTTGACTCTCAGTTGCTGTTTTAACCTGTTATCGTTAGACCACAGAGGCGTACCTAGCTTCAGGGAAAGTGCAAGGTATTGTATATCATCTTTATCAGGAGATATTCTGCTTGCCTCTTCTATGAATTCTTTAAAATCTTCTAGGGGTATGAATTCAACAACCGCTTTAACCAGTTCTAAAACTAGCTGAAACTGTGTTTCATTCAACCCGAATTTCTCTTTTACTTCGTCTTTATGTTCATCAAGTTCTTTAAGCAAGAATTTGGGCGAGTAAAGTTTCACCTCTCCAGATATTGCTATTTCCCTAGCCTTAGACTTGGGAGAAAAGAATGAGAATATTATATTCGCATCGGCAACAAGCGTTATCAAATCAGTCCTTTCTTCTCCAATTCTTCAGAGCCGGCCTTCTTAAATTTTCGAGAGAACTCAACGATCTCCTCATCACTGAGCTGTTTTGCTCCCTCCATAAGCTTATCGAAAAGCTTTACAAGCATTTTTCTCTTAACCTCAAACTCCACAAGCTCTCTTAACTTACCCTCTATCCTACTTTTATCCTCCTCCAATTCTTTCGGCAGAGGAATACTCCTTTATCTCCTTGAGTGAGGCCTCTACCCCTGACACTTCTAATCGCTCAATCAGTTCGGAGAATTTAAGCGTTTCCATGATGCTTTTCAAGATCCGCCTTATAGCAAGCGCTACAACTTTAATGGCTATAGACTTCGCCTAGCCGTCAAAACTGAGAAAGGCCTCAAGTTCCTCGGCAAGCGGATAGGAGAAGATGGATTAAAAATACATAATGTAGCCTAGTGAATCATAATTCTGGATTACCTGAATCCGAAAATGGACAATCCTTAAACAAATCCTTTTTAAAGCGAAAATCATGCTAGAATGCTACATGGATATGTTGAATAGTCTGCTGAAAGATAACGCCAGCTCGGACACTTTAACATACGTATTTGCACTCAACATGTACCTCTCTCAGACCTCTCATGAATTATACTATTACACTGGAGACGAAAGGTATTACTCATGGTGGGTCATATCAATGAATATTAGAAATTTCTTTATTGATGTGTTTAACGACTCGCCAGACAGTAAGGTCGCAAGATTACTGGAAAAAGCCGAGTTAATAGCTGAGATAAGCAATTACTAAAGCGAGTGAGAGACGAATATGATTGTGATTTAAATCTCGTATCAAGTGAATACCTTAACGAACTCTTATCTAAAACAGAGGGTTTGTCTTAGAGTGTTTTCTGCTTTTTAGCAAGTTGAGATCATAATCGTAGGGCTGATTTATAGCTCTGTCTCTGCGTGTTAGGCGTTTCTCTTCTCTCAATATTACCAAATATTTTCAATCATCAAATTAATATTATGCTGCATAAGGTTGTGAAAGCAATGGCTGAGGGGGGAAGCTTAATACTGGAGCTGCGGAGCGTGAGCAAATAAGGGATAGATTGTCAACGGTCCGATTGTAAGAACGTTTCTCTGGCTTGGTCTCTCCTCTTTGGTAAACCAGCTGGTCCTCATAGCGTATAGTGTTGCAGACACCTATTGGCTTAGTCGTTACAGCGAGTTGTGCATCTCAGTCCCCCCGACAGGGCGGTGATAAAAATTTTCGGGTCACCATGTTAAATCCCTAGTTTAGGTATGGCTTTAATAGAGACTAGGGATATAGTTCCTCCAAATAAACTTTCCGAGTTTCTGCAGGAATAGTCTTAGAGGCTAGTTTAGACTTTATCTCATTTGTGAAAGAGTTGTGCTGGATTGAGCTTCCATGGAATAATACTATGACGTTTGGAGAAAGGTCTAGCGCCATCTTAACTGCATCACCTGGGCTTGCCGAAGGCGATGGGTCTCCCGTTGGCAAGAAGGCTATGTCAACATGTCCCAGGTTTCTTATTGACGGAAAGTATCCAGAGTCTCCACCATGGAAAATCCTTAAGCCATCTACTTCCAGCATAATTAGAACTATCTGCACTGGGTGAATTCCATAAATTGAACTTAGGATTATCTTTCCATTTCGTAAATGAAGCTCCCTTGATTCTCCTCCCTGAATCATAATTAACTTCTCTGCAGAGACCGTGCCTGATAACGCTTCGTAAACAGCTTGTTCAGCCGCAATGAAGCATCCCGTTTTCTCATGTATTTCCTGGGCTATGGCAGCGTTGAAATGATCACTATGAACATGCGTGTATATCAGTAAATCCATCTCTCGAATATTCTTAATCTCCTTATCACTCAACAAGTTGGCGATATCTATACCTATTGTGAAATTTCCAGTTCTAAGAATTACACCACTATAGCCGAGATAGATGAAGGCTATCTTTCCTTTGGTCAATTCAACTGAATAAAGTTCCTCTACTAATGACTTGCGAGATAGTTGGAGCAGAGTAGCCGTCAAGATTATTGAAATTAGAATAGCCGTAAGAATTAGAATAGCAAGTATTACATATTTTCTCCTCAACTTACTCACTTTAATAATTTAAAACGGGTAGTATAAAGCTTCCGTCAAATCCTTGGAGCAAGATTCCTTGAAAAAGCATTTGTTAGATTTAAACTTCCGCCAAGGGAAATTATTGTCAACATGAAGAATAACCGTGCTATTACGCCTACTAATTAGCCTTAATAGAGAAAAATGTTCTTTATTCCGAATCAAGCGCACTTAAGTGATTCTCTATTGCTGTTATACGATTCTTTATTTCATTCAACAAGTATTTGAGATCATCAAATTCTCCACGTATTAGCATCATGTTCAACTTTTGAATCATAGTGGATAATTCCTCAGCTTGTTTCACAATCGGATCAACCCTATTAACATTTTCATCAACAGTGGTTTTTATTTCATCCTGCATTCCTCAATCATCCTCTTCACCTTTTCGTAAAAATCCTCAGAGATAAGATTGTCTCTAAAGCTCGTATTAAATGTTTCCTCTAAAGCTCTGATCAAAAGTTCATCGCTAACTACTTTTCTTCCTCGTGTTAACATGTTTATTATGAAGATAGCCTCCTCTTCGGAGGATTTGCTGAGTAAGCTTGCTAATACTCTCGATTTAGAGCTTATGCTCCCCTTGCCCCTTATTCTGCATGCTTCAAGTATGCGCTGATACACCTGCCCTATGCTCAATCCTTCTTCAGTTAATACGCTACTCTTCTTACTCACTATCCCGCTTATTCTTCCAGCTTCAATAAGCTCTTCAACTTCGCTCAGTTTCAGGGAGGTTATACTCGCAACTGCTTCTGAAACTATCTTTTTCATAAGGCTTGTTCCTAAGAGCCTCGAGGCTTCTCCAAAATCCATTCTTAATATTCTCAATAGGCTTTCAATATATTCTCTATCTACTCTCCTCAAGAGTGACGTTATGCTTTCAACAGCCTCGTTCTCACTTTCTAAGCTTATCCTGTTTAAGACTTTAACTACTTCAGAAAACTTGCTTACTTTAGGCTCATCTAAACTCTTCATAATAAATCTTCTCACTCTTGGGCGGTGGAGGTATCATTCTTGGAGTATGGTCGGAGTATCCAAGTGGGGTGAGCGAGACTGCTCTGTAGCCGCTGGGTGCTTTAACAATTTCTTCAACCTTCTTCTCGTTAAACGCTCCTATCCAGCATGTTGAGAGCCCGAGGCTAGTTGCTGCTAGCATAAGGTTCTCCATAGACGCACCTACATCGAGCAGACTATAGAGTTCAACACCTCTCCTACCATAAGCAGAGGCTTCTTCAATATTCACTAGGTAAACTATTACGACGGGGGCCTGCGCTATGAAAGTCTGGTTTAAAGCAGCCTCTGCTATTTTCCTTATCTTCTCCTCATCCGTCACTACGACTATCCTGTAGGGGTGTATGTCTCCAGCTGAAGGTGCTAATAGAGCGGCTTCGAGAACTTTATCAAGAGCCTCCTTTGGTACTTGTCTCTTAGAATAAGACCTTACACTCCTCCTCTTCATAATACACTCAAACACTTCCAAGGTTCTCTACATTTATTCCTCGAACAGGGTTTAAAAGCCTATTGCAATCTAATGTAAAAACATCGTCTCATAGCCTTCTTACCGGGTATTCCGTTTTAGATTATTGTTATGCTACTCTTAGAGAAACCGTTTTTCGTCAAGTAGTCGTAGACCTTGTGCCTGTGGTCTCCCTGGAGCATTATGGCATTGTTCTTAACGGTTCCACCGCATGCGCAGTATGTCTTAAGCTTCTTAGCCAATTCAGCCAGGTTAACTTCCTTAGGGTTTATGCCCTCTATTATCGTTAATTGCTTATCCCACCTTGTTGTTTCAAGCCTTATGGTTATGACCTGTTCCTCTTTGCTAAGTTCTTCGAAAACTTCCTTTTCATCAAACGGCTTTATCCTCTCTCCTAAAGCCTCTTCTATGCCCACCATCTAGTTCTTGTTCGAGAAAGAATACGTATGGATGCTTAAATCCTTTTTGGTTTCCACTTTCTTCCAAACAACTTTCTAGTCAAGTCTCCACCTTCGCCTCTTCGCTTTCAAACTCATAAACTATGTCCTTGAGGCTTTCAACAACTTCCTTCAAACGCTCTTTGATAGGATAATCCTTACTAACGTCTGCAATGACTTCCCATTCTGCAAGCTTCCCGGGTATGAGGGTTGTGGAACTCGTGGCGACAAGGTTGATCCCTGAGGAGGCTAGTGCACTGGCAACCTTCGCCAAAGACCCGGGCTGATCGGATATTTTGAAAACTATCCTAACGAAGTTTCCACCAGGCCTAACTGGCATCAACGTGAAAACATTCTTTTCGGAATCGTAAGTGCCTACTGTTTCAGAATGGGGCCTTAAGCCCATCATGTCCCTAACTGCCTGAGGTATCAGTATCCTCCCCCTATCGTCTATTTTTAACAAATATGTCTTGGGCATTTCTGTTCATTAAGCATAATGTTGGAAAGGTTTATAAATATGTGGGTTGTATTAGGGATATTGTTCCCATGACATTCCCACTAATAAGATTGGATACCAACGAGAACCCCTACGGGGCATCGCCTAAGGCTATAATAGCATACTGGAAGTATGCGAAGACAGTGAACAGGTATCCAAATTACGAGGAGTATAAGAATCTTTTGTCGAGTCACCTGGGTCTTGAGCCAGATAATGTACTGCCTGTTCCCGGTAGCGATAGGGGTCTGCAAGTCTTATTGCAATACCTATCGAAGTATTATGAAAGGGTCGTAATACCTTCGCCTTCTTTCCTCATGTATACAAGGTTTTCAAGGCTTTGCTTTAAGAAAGTGGAGCACGTGCCCTGCTGGCTTGGCAGGGATTGGAGTAGCGTGTTAAACCGATCTGGGAGTGATGCAGTATTGCTAATGGGTTCTCCGAATAACCCTACTGGCGAGGTCGTTGATGAGAATCTGGTTAAGAGGCTTCTGGAAGAGTTTGGAATCGTCGTCGTAGATGAGGCTTACTACGAGTACTACGGAGTCAGCATGGTCCCACTCGTTAGAGATTTCGAAAACATCGTGATAGTTAGGACTTTTTCAAAAGCCTACGGGCTTGCTGGATTAAGATCCGGATACTTGGTTGGAAGTCGAAGAATAGTTGGAGAGGTCACTGGATACACTGGTCCCTTCGACATTCCTGCTCCAGCTGTAGAGGCTTCTAAAGCCGCGCTTCAAGACGTGGATTGGCTTAGAATGGTTGTTGAAAAGACAAATGCTAACAAGGCTTTGCTAATCAAGGATTTGAATAGCATGGATGGTGTCTACGCTTACGATTCTAAGGCAAATTATGTTTTAGTGAGGGTTGGAGATGCTAAGAGTATTTTCGAAAAGCTTCTTGCAAACCGTATACTCGTACGCCTAGTAACCCCAGAGTGGGGTGGGACGGAAGAAAGCTTCTTAAGGGTCACGGTTGGGGCCTTAAGAGAGGTGAATCTATTCACATGTGCTTTAAGGAATGCGTTGCGGAATTAAGCAGTAGTACTGTTTTCATAGCTCTGCCCAGTAAGGGGAGGCTCTTCCAGCCTTCAATAGACCTTATGACCTCCACAGGCTTGATGCACTATTTCTCAAATGATAGGAGTTACCAAGCATGCTCCCGTATGAAGGATCTTAGAATAGTATTCAACCGCGCAGCCGATATCCCTAGGATTGTGGAAAAAGGCGTAGTGGACCTGGGGATTACGGGGAGAGACCTTGTAAAGGAGTCTAATGCTGATGTCGAAGAACTCCTCCCGTTAAACTATGGTCACGCTAGGCTCGTGTTGGCAGCGCCTGCTTCAAAATTCAAGGATTTAAACGATCTTCTAAACATGGGGCGTATTAAGGTTGCAACTGAGTTTCCAAACATAGCTAGGAGCTTCTTTAAAGAGTTGAATGCAGACGTGGAAATCATAAGTGTAGAAGGTACTACTGAGACCATGCCTAACCTCGGCCTCTCGGATTGTATAGTTTCCGTTATGAGCACTGGATCAACGCTTCTCCTCCACGGTTTAAAAGTGCTTGCGATAGTAATGGAATCTCAAGCAGTCTTAATAGGTAATAAGAAGAGTTTGGAAAACGCTGATAAGCAACCCGTTATAAACTACGTTAAATCGATAATCGGGGCGACTCAACTGGCTCAGGGTAAGAAGCTTCTCATGATGAACGTTCCCGAAAAGTGTTTGAAGGATGTTATAAGTTGCCTACCATGCATGAGCGGGCCTACCATATCTAGAGTAGAGGCGAAAGAGCCTATGTGGGAAGTTATAACAGTAGTCGATTCGGATAAGGTTTTCGAGGTTATTTACAACGTTAAGGAGAAGGGTGCTAAGGACATACTCGTCCTTAATATAGACAAGGTGATTCTCTGATAATGAAGATAATCCCTTCAATAGACTTGATGTGCTCTAAGAGGGTTGAAGTAGTTAGCCATGAAGTAGATAGGGTTTTCGGAGAATCGAATCCTGTTGAAACAGCAATACTCTGGGAGAAGTTTGGTGCGAGTATGATTCACGTTGTTGATATTGACGCTGCCCTGGGTACTGGAAGAAGGAACACTGAGGTTATTGAGAAAATAGTCCGCTCCGTCAATATACCGGTGCAGGTTGCAGGTGGTGTGAGAAATAGGAGGCAGGTCGAGGAATTCCTATCCATGGGTGTTTTCAGAGTAGTGATGAGGCCCAGGCCCTGTTCAACAAGCTTTGCGAAAGAATTCTCCGGCTTAAGGATTGTCCTAGGCATAGATTACTTGGGTAGGAATAGGTTTAGAGGCTTGGGCAAGGACATCGTTAACGTTGATGAAGACATTATCGCCTCATGGGTCTCCGAATCGAGTAGTTTAATAGATTTAGAAGGAGTCCTTGTTACGGATGTTGGTGTAGAAGGCTCTCTAAACGGGGTCCGTGGGGAAACATTAGACTTCCTGAAAACCCTAAGGAAAACCGATCTGGAGATAATGTATGCAGGTGGAATATCATCTATACGTGACGTTTTAAAGCTGAGCGACATTGGTGTCGACGGTGTTATTATTGGAAAGGCTTTATACAACGGTTTATTGAGCTTCCAGGAGCTTAGGAGGATAGTCGGAGAATGAGCAGGTTTGCTAAGCTTAAGAGGGAGACGGGGGAGACTATAGTTGAGTTAGAGCTGAACCTGGATGGTAAGGGTGAGCATGAAATCGAAACTCCTTATGCAATTCTCAACCATTTGATTGGGAGCATGGCACGGTTCTCAAGATTTAACATGAAGATTAAGGCGGTTAATAAGGTCGAGTGTGACGAACACCATTTGATTGAAGACGTTGCTTTAACACTCGGCGAAGCATTGAACAAAGCATTGGGGGATAAGGCTGGAATCAACAGATTCGGCTATTCGCTAATCCCAATGGACGAGGTCCTAGTCGGTGTTTCAATAGACCTAAGCGGGAGGTCCTTTTTCGCTCACAACATGGAGTTTGACCAGACAACCATAGGTAATATTGGAACAAGTATGGTTCCACACTTCCTCAGAAGCTTCTCAAACTCCTCCGGAATGACGCTTCACATCCTCGTCTTCAGAAATGGCGATGCACACCACTTGTCTGAAGCAGTGTTCAAAGCACTTGGATTAGCTCTTAAACAGGCTGTTTCAATTACTGGCTCAGGCATTCCTAGTGAAAAGGGGGTTTTAAGGTAAAATGGGTCTTGCCAAGAGGATAATACCGTGTCTGGATGTTTACGATGGGGTTGTAGTAAAGGGAGTAAGGTTCTCGAATCTTAAGAAAATAGGCGACCCTGCTGAGCTTGCAGTAGAGTATATGAGCCAGCTTGCCGATGAAATAGTCTTCCTAGACATTTCCGCAACGCCGAAGGGTAGGGAGACGATGATCGAGGTTGTTAAGAAGACTGCTGAAAACCTGTTCATCCCCCTTACGGTTGGTGGAGGGGTTAGGACAATAGACGACTTCGGGAAGCTTTTGAGGGCTGGCGCAGACAAGGTTTCGGTAAACACTGCTGCAGTACGGGACAAGAGCCTGGTGAAGAGGGCAAGTAGGATCTTCGGAAGCCAGTGTGTTGTAGTCGCAGTCGATGCTAAAAGGACTGGAAGCGGATGGGAGGTTTATGTTAACGCTGGGACTGAGCCAACCGGCCTTGATGCCATAGAGTGGATTAAGACATGTGAGCAAGAGGGTGCTGGCGAAATACTGTTAACTAGCATAGATGCAGACGGTACCAGGTTGGGTTACGATATAGAATTGCTTCAAGCAGCTAGGAGGGCTGTTGACATACCCATAATAGCTTCCGGTGGAGCAGGCTCTTTACAGCACATTTACGAAGCGTTGACGATGGGAGGGGCTGATGCAGCCCTATTGGCTTCACTACTACACTATAAGCATTACAGCGTAATAGAGATTAAGAAGTGGCTGATGGAAAAGGGGGTTGAGGTCAGGCTTTGACGCTTGAATACTTGAATGAGCTTTTCGAAGTAATTAAGAGAAGGGTGCGTGAAAAGCCCGAGGGTTCTTACGTTGCTAGCATAGTTAAAGAAGGCGTGGATAGGGTCCTCGGCAAATTCGGAGAAGAAGCTTTCGAATTCGCTTCAGCAGTTTGTGGTTCAGGCAATAAAGTATCTGAAGCTGCTGACCTCCTTTTCCACTATCTCATAGTCCTCGCAGCCTCAGGGATCGAGCTTGAAGACGTTGTTAAAGAGCTGGAGGGTAGACGTAGACACTGACAACGATACTTATACTCGACTGTGGCATTGGGAATCTCGCTAGCATAAGCGCGTCTTTGAGAAAAGTAGGTGCAGTCCCTAAAATAGTCTCGAATATTCCTGACCATGGTTTCGATGGCATTATTATTCCCGGTGTAGGAAGCTATTCTGGAGCATTCAGAAAGATCGACGAGGAAAAGAGTATTATTAAGAGGCTTGTTGAAGAAGGCTATCCAATCCTAGGTATTTGCTTAGGGTTGCAATTGATGTTCAAGTGGAGTGAAGAGGGAAATCCCGGTGAGGAGGGCTTAGGCTTTTTCAAGGGTGTGGTGAGGAAGCTACCAGTTAAGCGGTTACCGCACATAGGCTGGAATAACATAGAGGTTATTGACGGCTCCACTATCCTAGAGGGTTTAGAGAATAATTGCAGAATGTATTTCGTACACTCCTATGCTCCGGCAGATTATGATCCGAATGAGGCTTTCGCATTTTCAAATTACGATAACTACAGGTTTCCAGTCGTTTTCGAAAAGAAGAACATATTTGGAACACAATTCCATCCTGAGAAGAGTTGGAGTCCAGGCTTGAAGATACTCGGTAACTTCGTTAATTACTGTAGGAGGTGAATCATTTTGACTAAACTTTTCAAAATGAGCAGTGGGAATGCGAGGAAGCTTGTTTCTAAGCTTGTTTTCAAAAACGGGCTTATTCCTGCAGTTGCGAAAAATAATAGCGGTAAAGTGCTTATGGTTGGCTTCATGAACAGGGAGTCCCTCTTAAAAACGCTCACCACCGGATACATGCACTACTACTCTAGGAGTAGAAGGAGGATATGGATGAAGGGTGAGGAGTCTGGATTTAAACAAAGAGTCTTAGAGGTTAGGGTAAATTGCGAGAATAATTCCCTACTTTTCACTGTAGAGCAAGAAGGGCTTGGCGCTTGCCACATGGGTTATGAAACATGCTTCTACAGAAAAGCATCAATTCGCGGCGTCTTCAAAAAAGTAGAAGAAAAGAAGTTTAATCCCAAGAGAGTCTATGGCTCAAATCGATTAAAAACAAGTAAGAAATTGTTAAAGGAGTAAGCTTTAAGTATCGGCTATTGCTTAACTTTAACTCGACTATGGGCGATGAGTTGAATCCTTATCTCGATGAGCTCCTATCCATGGCTAAGCAATCGTCGATGAAGAGGATAATAAGCGACGTCGTCTTGGCGGACGAGCCCTTTGTGGTTTTAAGGAATTGGCGTGAGAAATTCGGAATATCCCAGAAGGCCCTTGCCAGCAAGATGGGGATTTCAGCATCCGTTATAAGCGACTACGAGACGGGGAGGAGGAGGAACCCCGGTATAAACTTCCTTAAAAACTATGTTCAAAGCCTCGTTGAAAGCGATGCTGAAAGGGGTGGTGCGCACATAATGGAGCTCCTGAAGATGGAGCCTATTCTCAAGGGTATAATCCTGGATATGAAAGAGTACTCCAAGCCTGTTCCAATGTCCAAGGTGATTGAGGCTGTGGAGGGCAAGGTGGAGACTTTTCCAGAACTCCTAGATGAATTCATATTCGGCCATACCGTGTTGGATAGCGTTAAGACAATACTGTACTTTAAATGGTACGATATGGTTAACGTCTTCGGCTACACTAACATAAGGGCCCTGGTTTTCACTAATGTTCAACATGGTAGGAGCCCCCTCGTAGGGGTTCACCTATTCCCCTTCAAGCCGCGTATGGTAATTCTCCACGGCCCAAAGAACCTGGATCCTATTGCTGCTGAAATAGCTAAGGTTGACGGTATAGTGGTAGCGTTGTCGAAACTGGGCTCTATAAAAGAGCTTGTAGAGAGGCTTTCCAAAGTGGGCTAGAAATGGGCGAAGAAGTTAAATAATAGAGCCATCCTTTAATGTCGAATTTTGACAATAGACGCGGCCGTTAAGGTTACCGTACTGGTTGTGTTGGCTGCGGCAATGTATTTTTCAAAATCGCTAACTCTCTCAGGGATAATCGCATCGACTCTCGTGGGTCTAGTTACAATATTCCTCGGCGGCTGGGATTGTTTCATAATCCTCTTAGTATTCCTCATACTGGGTGTTATATTCACTAAATACAAGCATTCGGAGAAGTCACCGGGTACTCTTGCACAGGAGAAAGGTGGAGTTAGGACGTGGATCAATGTTTTCGCAAACGGTGGGCCTGCAATAATACCACTAGTCTTAGAATACTTCTACGCCATGGAGGTTTTCAAGGTTTTCTTCCTTTCAGCAGTATGCTCAGCCGCATCAGATACGTTATCCACGGAAATAGGCTTGCTCAGCAAGTCTAAGCCGAGATTAATCACAGACCTTAGGAAGAGGGTTGACAGAGGTGTTTCCGGTGGAGTCACTTTACTGGGTACTCTAGCCGGGCTCCTAGCCTCTCTGACCATTGCGATAATGCCATTGGTAACTGTTGCAACTGGGCTAACAGGATTGTTTGTCAACATTAAAGATGTTCTACGCTTAATCCTAGCCAGCGCTTCTGCAGGATTCCTCGGTATGATCGTAGATAGTTTACTCGGGGCAACGGTACAGGCCCTTTACGTCTCTAAAGAAACAGGCTTGTTCTACGAGGATCCTCGTAAATGCAATGGTGAATGCATCCTGGTCAGGGGCTTTAGGCATTTCGGCAATAATGCTGTAAACTTCTCCTCCTGCTTAATTGCTGGAGTCATTGGCGCATTGATATACATGCTCTAGAGGTTTTACTGGTATATTATAAAACCGGTAAAGGTTTTTATCCACGCATCCATAACCCACTAGAGGATGATTACACTTCTATACTTGATTAGATATGCCATGAGAGACCTGTGGGGAAAGAAGGTTAGGACGGGCCTCACAGCACTAGGAATCGCAATAGGAATAGCATCGCTAGTCTCGCTATTCATAGTTTCATTGGGTTTACGTGCTAGAGTGGGTGAGAGTATAAACACTCTCCTGGGCTCTTCAATAATAGTCAGGATGAGGAATAGTGAGCCTATTTCAATATACGTCGTCCACTTGCTTAGCAATATACCCGGCGTGAAAAAGGCTGTTCCAGTTATAATAGGCTCGGGCCTTGTAGAGTCTAATAATGCTTTCATACTTGCTGTTCCAATTGATGAAATACAGTCTTTCCAAACAATCATAAACGGGTCCAGCATATCGTCACCAAGAGCATTAGAGTGTTTAATGCCTAAAGAATCAGCTACTAGGATGGGCATTTCAATAGGTTCAACAGTCAGAGTGGTGACGCAATACGCTCAGGAAGGTGTTTCATTCAAAGTCGTTGGTCTATCGGAAGTGGGTGGGCTTCTTCAAGCAGCTCTAGCTGGACCAGCATCCGTAGTTGCAGTAAGCATCGAACAGGGTGAGAAGCTTTTAAACAAGAGGGGTGTTGCGGACATGATACTGATAAGGGTAAACGATCCTAGTAATGTGAGTCGTGTTGTTAACGCTATAAAGCTTACTTATCCCAATCTTGCTGTTTCAACTGAGGAGGATGTTTTAAACCAGGCTCAGTCGATACTTAACACTATAGATGCGGTAATATTTACGATAAGCGCAATAAGCATAGTGGTTGCCGGAGTGGGTACGATGAATTCGGTGACGATGAGCATAAGGGAGAAGATAAGGGAAATAGGCGTTTTGAAATCAATAGGAACATCACCAGCACAAATACTCTTCATTTTCCTAACGGAGGGGGTTATACTCGGTTTACTAGGCGGTTTCTTAGGGTCGGTTTTTGGAATTGGATTGGGGTATGTTGTTATTAAACAAGTCCTGCCCCGAATGTTCAGGTTTGAAATAAACCTTCCCTTCATCCTCTCTCCAGAACCCTTCATAAACGGTTTGGTTATTGCAATCGCAGCCAGTTTCCTGAGTAGCCTACTTCCGTCTCTTAATGCTTCCAGAATAAGGCCTGTGGAGGCGTTAAGGTATGAGTAGCCCCGCGTTAGAATGTGTAAACGTTTCTAAAACATACATTCTGGGTAGGGACATAGAGGTTAAAGCTTTGAGAAACGTTTCCCTCAGAGTTGATAAGGGCGATTTCGTATCCATCATAGGGCCCTCCGGCTCAGGGAAGTCGACTCTGCTACATATAGCTGGGACGCTTGACAGACCGACTTCTGGAAGGGTTTTGATAGACGGTGTTGATGTGACCGAACTCAGCGAGAGCAAGCTAACAGCCTTTAGGAAGAATAAAATAGGATTCGTCTTCCAGTTTTTCAATCTAATAACCAATCTCTCAGCCATAGAGAATGTCATGCTACCGATGTTGCTTTCAAGAAGATACACGCTTAGGGAGGCTAGGCTTAAAGCCCTTTACCTCTTAAGGCTCGTAGGATTTCCCGAGGATAGGTTGAGGAATACTCCTAATAGGCTCAGCGGCGGGCAGCAGCAGAAGGTTGCAATCGCAAGAGCATTGGCAAACAACCCCACGTATATACTTGCAGACGAGCCTACTGGAAACCTTGACGTCTCATCTTCGGCGGAGATTATAGCTACTCTCAAGCTGTTAAACAGCTTCGGCAATACAATAATCATTGTAACACATAACATCGAGCTGGCTAGGGTCACTAATAAGATACTATTCATGAGAGATGGTTGTATATACGAAGAGGCGCCGAGAAGCTTCTTAGAGCATATGCCCATGGACGAGTCTACTCTCGATGCCAAGAGGAAGATTCAATTAGAAATGTTGAAGCTGGAGAGGGAAAACATTGAAAGGCTTTTCAAAAACAGGCTAATATCCAGCGAGGCTTATGAGAAAGCTTTGAAAAGCATTGAGGAGAAGGAGTTGAAGGTTAAGCAATGAAGCGTCTACTCACTCTCATAATCATAACTATTCTGGTAATGCCAAAAATAATTTTTACGTTGCCAGATGAGCAGAAAATAAAGGTAAGCGAGATAGTTACATACGTTGCCGAGGTTAATCCTCTAACTGGAAACTACACGATAGAGTATAAGTCCACCATAACGTTGAAAAACGATGGTGCGCCCGTTGGGTACCGTTTTAAACAGAGATTGTTTAAAGTAGATGCTTCAACCCTTGAGCTACCGAAGGAAGCAAGGTTCATAGGCTACTCCGGGGAATTCTGCATTGTAGAATGGAGTGTTCAAGCTAATCCGGGTATTGCAGTTTTCGAAACACGCGGTAAGCCATTATGGACACCACTAAGTATTGATGTTGACATGACGGTTGACGGCATGGAGCCAGCGTACTCTTCAGTATACGGTATTTTCTTCGTAGAAGCTAAGGAGGATAGTGTAGTAGAGTGGAGGATAAGGCTGATTAACAATAACCCGATCCTCATGGATTCCATGACAAACATTTCTTCCAAACCCCCTGTCTTCGTATCCATTTCAATAACGTTGCCCGAGAAATATTTCAAAGATATTGTCTATGACCCTCCAGTCAACATGACTAGTTTCTTGGAGAAGGATACTGTCTCATGGATCTTCATACTTAAGAAGGATGTTGAGATTAAAGTTAAGGCGATTGTAAGGTCTTTCGACGATTGGGGTACAATACCGTTAACACCAATATCCGTGTCTTTCTCGCCCATGGAGGATTCTGTTAGGAGTTCGATACTTTCCCAATTGAAATCTCTAAATATGTCCATGAGTATGATG
>Ga0209394_1000759_pt1 | contig 22669 bp, 17 predicted proteins | sample JNZ201metaG_FD_184122 | JGI IMG/M metagenome (GOLD analysis project Ga0209394, IMG submission 184122) | Hot spring microbial communities from Jinze hot spring, China to study Microbial Dark Matter (Phase II) - JNZ 20120812A (SPAdes) (version 3) ... | reverse complement strand
AGGTCATAGACTTGGGCGAGAGAATGCTCTGTCAAGTCATAGCTGATGTTAAGGCGAAATGCTGCAAAGAGCTTGGAGAACGCTGCAAAACCCTAACAGTTCCGAAAAGACCATTTAAACGGTACACCTACAAAGAGGCTTTGGAAATTCTCGAGAACATGGGCATGAAGGTCGATTATGGCGAAGAAATTCCGTGGGAGGCAGAGGAAGCCCTATCAAAAGCCCACATGGAACCCTTCTGGATAACAAACTATCCGGCAACCGCGAGAGGCTTCTACTACATGGAGAGCGAGGAAAACCCTGGAGTTTTAAAAGACTTTGACCTCGTCTATCCTGAAGGTTTTGGAGAAGCCATCTCTGGTGGCGAGCGAGAGTACCGTTATGAAAGGCTTGTTGAGCGGATGCGTCGCGGCGGTGAGAACCCATCCCAATATGGTTGGTACTTGGACATGTTGAAGGCTGGTATTCCGCCCTCTGCTGGTTTCGGTATAGGTGTTGAAAGGCTTACAAGGTTTATTTGTGGACTCGAAAATATCTGGGATGCTGTTCCGTTTCCAAAAGTTGCTGGCATCCCTTCTCCATGACAAGATTGTGCTAAATTGTTTATCTGCAATCTGAATTGCTGATTCATAACTGTTAATTATATTTTTGAAGGTGAAGTGAGAACGTAAAACCCTCAAAAGGAAGCCGCTGACAGATGATGAAGAAGGTTGCTGTCAACAAAAAGGGCTCGGTTTACACGATTGATTTGACGAAGATTGAGGGGGATGGAGCGTTTCCATGCCCAAAATGTGGAGTGATCATATCTCCAGACGATGAAAGTGACGAAGTGTACGAGATAGTGGACACGATTGTTGAGGGAACAGAACTAGCGGAACTCGTCCTCCAATGCAAAAAGTGTGGAAGCACCATAAGGCTTGTGGGTTTTCTACAGCAAGGTGAAATTTAAAGGCTACTTTTCATCTTCAAATTTTCGACTTACAGCAACAAAAACAAGCCACAAGATAACTCCATAAAAAACGGCGTTAAAAACGGCGCTAATCCATTCTCGGTGTTCTGCTGTGATGTTTCCTAACAAACTGGAAAAAATGTTTCCAGGAAACATGGGCACAGGAATCAAAAGCGAAGCCGCTAGAAAGATTGTGAGGAAAACCATTAGTATTGGGATGCCTTTCATTTTCTCTCAAGATTTCTGAAATAATAATATTTAATAAAGATTTCTGTACAAACGTTCAACAAAACTACAGACTGATTAGAACATTGGAAACGTCAAAACGAAGATTGCAATTAAAACTATTGCTAAAAGTTTCCTTTTGGTAGAAAGTTTTGAGACGTCGTCCAATGGTCCCGGGTGTCTCTGCATTGACATAAAAAGTACAAACAACGCCATCAGCCAGAAATTACTTAAAACCAGCAGAACTATTGAGGTTGCCGTTAAAATTGCCCTAACTTTATCGCCAACTGTTGCTCTGGCGATGTGTCCACCATCCAGCATGGCTGCAGGAAGAAGGTTTAACATAGTGACAACCATGCAGACCCAACCGGCAAAACCCACCGGATGCAGGTACAATGTTTGTCCAGAACTGGGCTGCGGAATCAATCTGAAGGATCCAAGAAGCCTCCCAATAAAAATCATCATTAAAGGAACTGGTAGTTCGACGGCTCCTTCTACAGGCTGAGCTGGCACCGACATTGTCAGTCCAATAGCGGTTACAATGGTTGCCGCAATAAAACCTACTATTGGGCCGCTTGCACCTACATCAAATAAAGCGTCTTTGTTTGATGGTAATGATCTTTGAATTATGATTGCGCCGAAGGTTCCTATTCCGCCGAAGGTAGGGGGTGGTCCTGGTATAAAGTATGGTGGTGTTGCTTCTATTCCTTCTTTGTTGGCGGTTAACTTGTGTCCCATTTCATGTGTTCCGAGCACGCCTACTATGGCAGCGGTGAACATTATGCCTCCAATGATTGGGTTTATTGTTCCGCCTATGTTTGCAAGGTTCACCGAAAGAATGTATCCCGTGGCAAAAGTTGTTCCTATGGTCGCGAAGAGGAGTAGCCAGTTTACGAGAACGTTGCTTGGCTTGGAAAGTGGCTTTTGTAAAATCTTTAGGACTATTTTTCCGTCGATTTTTCGCAGAATGGCCATCAAACCCATTGGCTCTAACATTTTCAGCAATTGTAGGAAAGGCTGCTTCGTTTCTTGGGGTTGTTTTAGGTAGAAGGTTGGTACACCATGTTCTATTAGAGCGTCTTCTATTTGGAAGTGGGCGGCAACCACCTCTTTTAACTTTTCGAATTCTGTTTGGATGGTTGTGTTGGATTGTGCTGTGGTCATGGTTGCGCTCTTTCCTGGGTTTGTTGGCTGTTTTATAAATGTAATGGTGGTAGAAAAGTTTATTGGAGTCTGGTCGATTTTGGGTTCGGATTCTGAACCCCTAAAAACTTTTTAATAACAAAACATCGCACAAACCCTTCTGAGCGTGAACAAAATGAATAGAGGAAAAAGAACACTCTCTCTAACCCTAACAAGCCTACTAATAATGGCAACAATGCTTATAGTCGCATACACACCTTCTGTGAGTAGTAGTCCTACTCCCCAACACACAGCAACAGTTACACCGACAACAACCACCCTTCCAACAGTTACCCTAACCTTTAACGTAACATGTAAAGCTGAATCCATAAACAAAACAAACATAATCTTGCCAGACGGCTTTACTCCCGTAAGTGCACGAGCTAGAAATGACACAGGCAGGTGGGGTGTCCAATGGGTGTCTGCAAAAAAATCTTACAACTTTTCTATAGCCGAAGATAGCGATGTTTCAAATTTGGGGGCTAATGAATGGACTAGTTTTGAGGTTACCGTGCAGTGGTGTGCTGTCCCTCCGACAGCCGTCAAGTTTGGTGTAGACGCCTTTTCAGAGACTACTGCAAGCCTCAACAACACCCTTTGGCTCACTGTGACATTCAATCCTCAATTCACAGCCACAATAACGCCGTCACTTGTCCAAAGTAGCAAAAGCTACCACTTTAACGTCACAGTAAAGAATTTGGCTTCAAGCACCGGTCTCGGAGTAATTAACATAACTTATCCCGGCGGATGGACTTTTAACGCCATAGTGAATTATGGCGGCAGCAGACCATGGTCAGCAATCCACGACTCAGCTGAAAGAACATTCAAGCTTTGGGGTCCAAACCTACTGACAGGCGAATATGTCTGGATACTCGTCAACATGACCACACAATCCGCAGGCGCTGATCCAATTAACTGGCTTGTCACGGCTTGGGATATAAGCGGAGCCCTCCTCGGAACCCGCAACCTTCCAGTAACTGTTGACGGGCAGGCTCCAACGGTTACTATATCCGCGCCAGGGTCGGGCACCAGCTATTATAGTGTGGGCGCTGGGAAAAAGATATGGATAAACGGAACTGTTAGCGACGACTTAAACATAACAAAGTATGGATTAACCCTAACAATCAACGACACAAGATTTGAACGTATAGTTTATGCGAGACATGGGCTCAGTCACACCACATACGATTTCGCCTTCGCCAACAAAACAGCCATTCCAGACGGCAAACTAGCCGTTAAGATAACAGCCACAGACGCTTCTGGACGCACAGGTTCCGCTGAGAAACAAACAACAATAGACAACACTGCACCCCAACCAGTTTTCGTTAAAGTTCTAGACCAAAGTGACGAAGAACTGCCATTTGTCTCAAATGTGTACTGGATGGGAGCAGACACAACAGAGATAAAAGTCAACGCCTCCTTCTACAATCCAGCCACACCCATAACTGGCAGAATTTATCTAAACGCCTCATATTGGAACTTTGTCAACAGAACTGCAACAAGTCCCGCCTTCAATGTGACCGGCTCCAACTACGTTGTTCTAAAGATAACTTTGGTTGACAGTGCCTGGCCAACGCCCAACAACTTCACAAGAACATGGGAAATTAAGCGAGACAGAGTTAAGCCTTCTGCTCCAACGTTTACGGTTCAGCCTATCTGCGGCGGAGCAATAGTAAGAGCTTTAACAGCCACCGACAATGTTGGAGTTTTAAGCTTCAAGGTCTACGTTAATGGAACACTGACAGCAACCGTGCCTCTTACAGATCTTCAAGCCCAAACACTAACCACGGTGCCTGGTACTTACCACAGAACATTCAATGGCATACTAGTCCTCAGCCTAACAAGCTATGCAGGTAAAAAGGCAAACATAACCATTACAGCAGTTGACTTTGGGGCCAACGAAGGTCCAGCCGTCTCAACAGTGATTTCAGTTCCAAAGGGCACATGGTATCCAGTGGCGCTTCGCCAAGGCTGGAACCTGGTGTCGCTGCCACTTATACCCAACAGCACGGCTACGTCCAGCATTTACTCGTTGATACTGAAGCAGGGTGCCGCTGGAGTGACTGTTACCTATGGCTTCGACAACACAGCCAAATCATGGGTTATGAATCCAACCACCATGACAGACGGGAAAGGCTACTGGATCCACATGAAAGCCTACGACGTCCTAATAGTGCAAGGCTTGCCGACACCAGAACCGCCAGCCCTGCCAACCACATACCACCTGCCAGCAGGATGGTGTCTTGCAGGCTTCACCGAAACAACCTCCATGGGTGCAGACGACTATCTTGAAAGCCTTGAACCGGGAAGCTACTTCCGATGGCTCTACGTGTGGGACGCGGCATCACAAAGCTGGACAATGGTTGACACCAAAACAGGGTCTGCAGGAACTCTATGTCCGGGGCAAGCTTTCTGGATATACCTTTACCAAGACCAAGACTTAATCCCACCAGTTCCATAGCCCCCACCTTTTCTTTCCATAACAATGTGGAGGACAAAGGATGGAAAAACCTGTGAAATTTACAATGACAGCTTTAACAGTAATGTTAGCTACAACCCTTTTTATTTCAGCGGCTAAGTCTCAAGTGCCACCCATCCCAATGACAATAGACGGCTACGTGCTGGTCCGTAGAATCGACGGAACAAACAAAACAGTTCCAGCAGGCTTTGCTGTCTACGCAAAAGAGGGTACAACGGTGATCAACGTGCAAGATCCCCAGAACAGGTGGATAACCAACGCAAGTGGATACTTTATAGTGGGAGCCAGCGCCTCCTCTGATGGCGTGCCGATAGACCTGTGGGTTGAAAACATCAATGTTACACGAATAATCTTTCGCCAAGGAACCTTCCTAACGCTAAACCTTACGGTCATAGACACAGCTCCACCCACAATATCTAACCCGTATCAGAATCCGCCTGGACAAACAATCCAGCCTGGTGAAACTGTGGAAATAGAAGCGGGCTTCAACATAACAGTGAAAGTTTCAGTCACAGACTTCTGCATTGAAAAAGTTTCCCTCTACTACAACATTTCAGCCACAGAATGGAAAGAAATTCAAATGAACCCGGCAAGCGGCGAATATGTCGCCACGATACCTTCAAGCATTTACCCGCCATGCACAACAATCCAGTACTACATTGAAGCGGTGGATTTGGCTGGAAACGCAGCCCAAACTCCAACAGCCGGAGTCTACTTCGCATCTCACATAATCCCTGAATATCAAAAAATCGTGTCAACATCCATACTGCCAATAATCACACTGATAACCGCTTTAGCCAAAAAACGAAAGAAAGAAAACCTTTAACCTCCGCCCTCCATTTTTTCAGCCTTTAAAAACTCCCCATTTTCTAAAAATTTTCCTGCTTTGAGGCTTCCCTTCTTTTTCGTTTATTTTGTAGATTTGGTAGAGTTCGAAGCTTGACCCGCAGCTTTTGCATTGAACATAAGCGTGGTCACGTTTAAAGCCAAGCCAGAAGCCTTCGCTGGAGCTACATTTTGGACAGGATTTCATTTGACTTGAAACAGCCAAAACCTCTTCAAGCTTCAAGCTTCCCCAATCTCCATGAAAATAAGAGATTCAACAAGATTTATAGGTTGCTGCTCAAACCAAAATATTCTTACCACGCCTTAAAAATAAGCCTCTCCAGAGAGCCCTGCCCAAAATGAAGGTTCAAACTTTAACCGTTGGAAAACTCTTTACAAACTGTTATGTCGCCGCCTGCACCCAGACCCGTGAAGCCATAATAATTGATCCAGGCTTCGAAACCTCAACGGAGGCAACTGAAGTATTCAGGTATGTCGATGGAGAAGCGTTAAAAATAAAGTTCATAATAAACACTCATGGGCATCCAGATCACGTTTGCGGCAACGGAATCGCCAAAGAAAAATTTAAAGCGCCAATTTTAATTCATGAAAAGGACGCGCACATGCTTGGAACATTCGGCAAAGTTATCGCAAAATTCTTCGGCTTCAAAAATTTCTCGCCACCGGCCGACATGCTTCTCAAAGACGGCGACACCGTAAAGTTTGGAAACATAACCCTAAAAGTCATACATACCCCGGGACACAGTCCAGGAAGCATATCTCTTCTCGGCGAAAAAGAAATCTTCACCGGAGACACCTTGTTCGCCGGCTCAATTGGAAGAACAGACCTACCTCAAGGCTCGGACAAAGATATGAGAAGCTCTCTTGAAAAACTGGCAAGGCTTCCGGATTTTGTAAAAGTTTATCCGGGACATGGACCCGCCACAACCATAGGGGAGGAAAAGGCAAACAACCCATTCCTAACCATGAACTGGAAACTGTTATAGGGCGTCCTTGAAAAGGTCTTCTTCACGGGTGATCTCCAACTCTCTCACGCTGGATTCTTCACAGTATTCCACAATGTTCTGCAAACCCTTAAAAATCACAACCGGTGTGGCTTCTGTTGCTTGACCCATGAGAAGCTCAGCGGCAGCCGCAATTTCGTCGGCAACAGCCACATTCTTAACCTTCAAAATGTAACCGAAAAGGTCCTGCTTCCCCCTGTAATCCTTAAGCGGCTTAATTCCCGAAACACCAATGGCGAAGTTCACTTGCCCACGCCTGAAAGGGCGGCTGTAGGTGTCGCATATTATAACCGCCACATTTTTGCCTGTTAACCGCCTTATCTCCATGCGGCACTTTTCCGCCGAAACGTCGGGGTTTTCAGGCAAAAGCGCATACGCATCTAAACCCTCAATGTTTGATTTATCTATCCCCGCATTAATACAAACCAGTCCGCGGACATCCTCCACGAGCAGAATTTCAGGCGAAGCCTTCAAAACTTTACGGGTTTCCCTTAAAACCAACTCCACAAACCTTGGGCTCTTTCCGGTTTTTTTAGCTATTTCAACAGCCTTCTCCGACGGTGCCACGTCTTTAAGCCTTACAACGCGCCCCTCAGCTTTCGAGACAACTTTCTGGGCGACAACTATTATGTCCCCCTCTTCAATTTTCACGCCATTCCGTTTCGCCGCTTCCACAATTATCTCAGCCAAGTTATCTCCATGCTTTATCATGGGAAAGTTTTCAAGAGCTACAGCGGTGAAACTTTTCAAAGATGCATCCCTCACCTTGTCGCTTCTATGTGGCGATTTTTGGTTAAAACTGTTGTCTCGCTTAAACCTCCAAAAGAAGGATTGAAAGTCGGTATTTTCAAGTTTAATTCAAAATTCATAACCCTTTAAACAAACCTAGTCGAAAATTACCTCACCAAACCATGAACGGATGCATCCGGCATGATTGAAAGCAAGTTAAAGACTTTGGTTATTCTGTTTGCTTTACTCTCTAGTCTTCTCACCTTCCCTACTATAAACATGCTTCCAGCCGTTAAGGCGACATACGTAGAAGGAGTAATCGACAAAGACACGGTTTGGACTCTTCTAGACAGCCCCTTTATCGTCTGCCAAAACGTCACCATAAAAGAAGACGTTACTTTAACCATTGAACCCGGAGTCGAGGTAAGGTTTGGCGGAGGCCCCTTCACAATCATAGTTAATGGACGGCTTCTCGCGAAAGGAACGGAGGAAAAATCTATAAAGTTTACATCGAACAGGGAAGACCCTACGCCCGGAGACTGGGCAACGCTGATTTTCAATGGCGCAAATCAGCCTACCTCAGTTCTGGAAAACTGTGTGGTAGAGTATGGAACGAACGGCATAACTATAAATGGCGGCACGGTAGTGGTTCGAAGAAGCGTCATACAATTCAACAACCAAAATGGAATTCTAGTGTTGAACGGCTCAGTCCACATTGAACAAAACATTCTGCAAAATAACAGTGGCGGAGTAATGGTTTCCGGCGGAAATGCGACAATTCAAAACAACGATTTGACGTTAAATGGCGACGGCATAATTTTGAATGGAAATCTAACAAGTTCGAATGTAGCGATAACCCGAAACCATGTTTTTGCAAATGATAACAGCGGCATATCGTTAGCTATGGAATCAAGCGGCGACATTGCAATAAGAAACAACACAGTAGCCCTAAACCATTACGGCTTTTACATTTCCACAAATGCATCAATGTCTATAACACGCAACTATATTCATAGCAACATTGTTGGCGTATTCTGCGAGCAAGGCAGCCACACAATCCGTTTCAACGACATCTACAACAACACCATAGGCATGGACGCTTCACCCAACGCTAGGGTGAACGCCACTCAAAACTTCTGGGGAGATAGAAGCGGACCATACCATGAATCGTTAAACCCGCGTGGGAAAGGCAACAAGGTAGGCGGAAACGGCGTCAACATAGACTTCATCTTCTTCCTAACCGCCCCAATAGACCATAAAAATTCTCTGCCAACTGCAGTTTTATGGACAGATAAAACCACAGTTGCTTTGGGTGAAAAGGTTGCTTTTGTGGGTTCAGGATCCCACGATGCTGACGGCCGTATCGACCAATACTTTTTCAATTTCGGAGATGGACAGAACAGTGGCTGGACAACCCTATCAATGTTCTTCTACACCTACAACTCTCTTGGACTATACACTGTAAGTTTGCAGGTTATGGACGACTTCGGCAATACAAGCAGCCCTACATCATCAACAGTGCATGTTGTAGATGGGCTTTCCCCATTGGAGGTTTCCATCACCCTCACCAATGACACAGTTGACTACAACACACCTGTCACAGCCACGGTGAATGTTTCATTTAACGGAACACCAGTGGATTCAGCCAACGTAAATCTATTCGCTGTTGCAAGAGGCTACTTTGCAAACTTGACTAGTTCGACGGATTCTAGCGGAAGCTGCACGATAACGTTTGCCGCTCCGAACGTTACAGACATAACTTATGTGAGGGTTATGGCTAAGGCTTCAAAGGCTGGATACGCTGACGGTTCAGCCCATGAATACTTGAGGGTTCTCCCACCGCTAAACGTTAACGTGACTGCAGAAAATGTGAAGGTTTACTCTCAAGAAACGGTAGCTGTCACTGTAAAAGTTACAAACGCCTATGAAGAGCCCGTTGCAAATGTGAGTTTGCGGGCATGGGCGGGCAATCAGACAATTTGGGAAGGCTTTACCAATGACAAAGGCATGGCGTCTTTCAATTTCACAGTGCCCCTTGTATATGCCCCCTTGAATTTGACGGTTCAAGTTGAAGCCGTTAAGGAGTTGTATGCCAGAAGCTTTGGCGCATGCCTGATAGAAGTGTACCCAAGAGAGCTGGCGGTGGTTATCCATCCGGAACTATCAGAAATAAGGTCGGAAGAGTTCACCAAAATATTCGTCTACGTTTATTGGAGAGGTGTTCCAGTTCCAGAAGCTCAAGTTTCTTTGGCTTTGAATTCATCTGACTACGCGGTCCTCAGCTCACATTTTGGCGTAACTGACTCAAATGGTTTAATGGAGATTACTTTAACTGCCATGCAAATAACTACCAACATCACTGTGACGGTGAACGCTACCGCCATAAAAGAGGGCTACATTAGCGGCGAAAACTGGACTTACGTGCATGTTAGACCCAAAATTTTAACTGTTCACGTAACCGTTAGCCGCGAACTATTGATTACCGACGAGGAGGTTAAGGTTAACGCCCATGTTGAGTGCGAAGATGTTCCGGTGGCAAACGCTAACGTCACACTTTACCTCAATATTTCCTCCTTCGCGCCCTTAACGGCTTTCACAAACGCTGAAGGCAATGTTACGTTCGCTCTTAACGCAGCAGTTCCACAGGACATGATGGTTAACATGACGGTAAAGGCTCAGAAAGAAGGCTACGTTGAAGGCTACTGCACGCTGGTTTTGGAGGCTAAACCGGCAAACATGACAGTGGAAGTTAGCATTTACAGCACTATGGTTAGACCTGGGGAATATGCGACAATATATGTTTATGTTAAGCATGGAGATCAGCCTGTTAAAAATGCAACGGTTACTGTAACAGCAAGTCTCGGAAGCATAGCCCCTGTTACAACCTACACCAACGAGGCTGGCTACTGTGAAGTGCCAATTTACATTCCGTCGACTACTGGACCCTCGGACATTTATGTGTCTGTGAACGTTACAAAGTACGGATACAACAGCGTTGAGAAGCCTGACTGTGTCTATTTCCAAGTTGTTGTAGAGGCGGCGTTTCCATGGTTCACGTTGTTGCTTGTACTGATTCCAGTGGCGCTTCTAGTGGTGTTTGTAGTGTTGGTTAAGCTTGGTGTTATTGTTGTTTCGTTTGGTGGGGAAGAAGAGGCGGAATGAAACGTTTCGTAAGACGTAATATTTAATAACCTAAGTGTAGAGAAATATAACAGAAATACGGGACGAGGAAAAATGCCCAAAATCCAACTCAAAGACAAACTCTCTAAAATTCGAAAGATAAGGATAAAACTCAAAATCGGAAAATCCAAACAAGTGGCTATCCCTCCGCCGCCACCGAAACCTTTGCCGAGAGGTTTCAAGGTTGTTGAAAGGTACCCTCTCTACGAACCCTTCGCTCACGTAGCCATAGTTCAAAACCCAAAAACAGGCGAATACAAATACATATTGGACGAACTTCAACTTGACCCCCTTGAAAGAAGCGTCTACAACCGCATATTAGAAATTCTCTTGGCGGAAATAGAATCTCCTAAGGAGGAGATAACAGACCCAAGAAAGTTCTTCGCCGAAGAAGCCAAAAAGATTGTCGATAAATACCGCATAAGTCTAGGATGGCTTCCAGACGTCTCGTGGTATAAAATTCTCTATCATGCTGAAAGAGACTTGGTTGGTTTTGGCAGAATAGACCCGCTCATGAGAGACCCAAACATCGAGGATATTTCATGCGACGGTGTAAACAAACCCGTTTACGTTTGGCACAGAACCTACGAAAGCATCGAAACAAACCTTGTGTTTGAAACAGATGAAGAGCTTGACAACATGGTTGTAAAGCTTGTACACATGGCTGGAAAACACGTAAGTTCAGCCTTCCCAATAGTGGACGCCTCCCTGCCCGGCAAGCACAGGTTGGCAGTCTGTTATAGGCGGGAAGTAACCCCATTCGGGACAGCCTTCACTATCCGAAAGTTCAGGGAAGACCCCTACTCCATAATAGACCTAATTAACCTTGGCACATTCTCCGAGGAGATGGCGGCGTATTTCTGGATGTGCCTTGAGAACCGCGCTTCAGTAATGGTTTTGGGCGGAACAGCCGCCGGAAAAACGACGGCTCTAAACGCTTTAGCATGCTTAATCAAGCCTGGAAGCAAAATAATAACGATTGAGGAAACGGCGGAGCTTAACCTCCCCCACGAGAACTGGGTTTCCTTGATAGCCAGACAAAGCTATGGCTTAGGCGGAAGCAATGTAGGCGAGGTAACCCTCTTCGACCTTGTAAAAACCTCCATGAGACACCGTCCAGACATCCTCATAGTGGGTGAGGTGCGAGGGCAAGAAGCCTACGTGCTTTTCCAGGCGTTAGCCACAGGCCACGGCGGCATGTGTACAATGCACGCTGAAAACTTGGACTCTGCAGTGAAACGTTTAACCCAGAAACCCATGGATATAGCGCCAGCCTACATCCCCCTGATGAACATAGTTTTGTCCGTTCAGCGAGTTCACCTAGTAAAGGGCGGCGAGAAAAAGGCATATAGACGTGTGATGAACGTTAACGAAATAGCCGACTACGAGGACTACCGAACAGTTTTCAAGTGGCATCCAGCCAAAGACGAACATCTTTCAGCCCTAAACAAGAGCATAATGCTCGCCAACATTTCAGAGCGCTTAGGTGTCAGCAAAAAAGACCTGCTGGACGAAATTGAAAGGCGCAGGCAAATTCTCCACTGGATGAGAGAGCGCAACATAAGAAGCTACAGAGATGTAGCCGCAATAATCGCCGAATATTATGCGAGGCCAAACCAAATCTACGAGAAAGTTATCGCCGGTGAGGAGGTGAAAGCTCTTGCCGCTCCTAGAAGCCCTTGAGGCCTGGTCCTTCCGCATTTTCGGTAAGGTAGCACCCTATTTCTTGAGGCATGTTATTGAGTTTAAGGACTATCTTGAAAGGGCGAAAATCAAAATCTACCCTGAAACCTACGTTTCACTAATGCTTTTCCTGGCGGTTTTAACAACGCCGATCTCCATTCTCTCTATAATGTTACTGTATTTCTATGGCTTCATTCCACTAGTCTTCCTTGTTCCGCTTCCAATATACGTCATGATAGGCTTCTTTCTAATCCCATTGTCAAGGGCTGGGGAAAGAGCCGCCAACCTCGAAAGGGAAATGCCCTTCGCAGCCGCCTATATCAGCGTCATGGCCTCCGGTGGAATAGCTCCCTACACAAGCTTCAAACGTCTGGCGGAAGTGGAGCTCATGCCAGCCATGCGGGCCGAGGCAAGAGAAATAATAAAGGACGTGGAGATTTTCGGCATAGATCCACTAACCGCCATAGAAAATGCTGCTAAAAGGAACCCTCTAGACATTTTTAGGGATTTTCTCGCCGGCTACGCTTCCACGGTTATTATTGGCGGTGACATAGGCCACTTTTTAGAGAGAAAGGCTGAGGACATTTTTAAGACTAGGGCTTTGCGGGTTAAGGCTGCGGCGGAAAGACTGGGCATGCTCCTAGAAACATTCATAATAGTTATGGTTTTGATGTCCCTATGCTTTTACATCCTTTTCAGCGTTGAATCCATATACAGCGTAGGCATCTCCATGTATTCGGGCATAATCCTCTACACGTACATTTTCACACCCATGCTTTCGCTGATGTTCATCTACTTGGCTCACAGCATGCAGCCCAAAACGCCGGTTGTAGACATGCGGCCTTACAAGGCCTTTGGAATTTCAAGCGTCTTCGGCATACTGCTACTACTCTTGTTAACAAACTTTTTTGGTTATATGCAACTGCCATTATTCAGCCAACTCCAAACCATAGTGGATTTGCCAGTAGCCATCGCCTTGTCGCTGTTCGTGGCCACCTTCCCAGCAGCCATAGTACACCAGAAGGTCAACAGCAAAAAAGTAAGCATGGAACAAGGTATTACAAGCTTCCTAAGAGACTTGACTGAAGTTAGGAAAACAGGGCTTTCTCCAGAAAAATGCATCGAAAGCCTCGCCAACCGCGACTACGGCGAGTTCAGCAAGGAACTCCGAAAAATAAGCTCTGAAATTTCGTGGGGTGTTCCCGTTAGAAAAGTGATTATGGACTTTGTTAAGCGAGTCAAAAGCTGGATGGCCCAGCTGGTAATGTTCCTTCTCGTAGAGACAATAGATGTGGGCGGCGGCACCATAGCCATGATCGAGTCCCTTGCCAGATTCAACAACCTAACCCAAGAAGTTGAAAAAGAAAAGAAAATGGCTGTCCGCCCATACATCATGATGCCATACTTCGCCGCCATCCTCCTCGTGGCAACAACCGTGATGATGATAGGCTTCACCTCCGGCACATTAGGCGTGGCTGAAACAGGCCAAACAAAAGATTTAGGGCCTATGATAACAACCTTCGTCACCTCAGCCATTTTCCACAGCTATCTAATCGGCATAGTGGCTGGAAAAATAAGCGAAGAATCCATAGCCGCCGGCTTCAAACACGCTGCGATCCTCGTCATCATAGCTGTTCTAGCCGCCAAACTAGTGCCCATGTTCGTGAAATTCGGCGCCTAAAATGGAGGGGGAAACCATGAAAATCAAGAATTTAAAAGGCGCCGGATGGAAAAAAGACAGCAAAGCTGTCAGTCCAGCCATTTCCACAGTTATCCTTACAAGCGCCATAGTGGTGCTTTTGCTGGTAACCATAGTTTTTGCAAACAATTTCCTAAGTGCAAGGATGACTGAAAACGAGTTTAACGCCATGAAGCAGTTCATGCAGACGGTGGCCCTCCAAATAGATGACGTGGCATGGATACCTGGACGTGTCCAGACGATCCGCTATGCAAGTAAGTACGGTCATGTAAAGTTTGAAAATGACACGTTAACATATAGTGTTTACCTGCATGATGGTGCAAGCTACAAGTTTTTTGCAAACTTTACCACTGGCATCTTGCTGTTTAATGTGCCAATAAGCAGCTACACCGTCAGCAACAACTACCATGAGAGAGTTTTCCCTCCAAGCGGTTCATTTCTGCAAAAAGGCACATCAGCGTCCACGAGCCACGTCTTCGTCGTTGAGAAACTACCAATGAGTGACGGTGATTACATTAGGATAGTCGTGGCGCCATGTATAAGAGTTTTAAACTCAACTTTGGGTGCGGTAAAATACTTCAAGTTCTTTTTACCTGTTCTCGTCTCTGGAAGCAGCCCACGCCTTTCCCAGTCGGTAACCCTTGCCGGAAGATCGGTTTCACTAAAAACGGGAACATGCAATGCCATAATGATAACCGTTAATTTTCCAAGGGGAAGCTTTCAAAAGGGAGGATTCGATGGAAACTTCTTCAGATTTGACAAGACAACAGAAGTTTTTAATGTTCCAAGCGGCTCCATAGTGGAGTTTTACACGGGGACTGTGATGGTTTCTCTTGGATTACATGGCTAAGGGGTGATGGTTATGGCGCATATAACCATTGAATATGTCATAATGCTTCCCATACTGATAATGCAGATTCTATTGTTTCCCCTAACTGCAAACTGGCTTATGAACATATGGGTGGATTCGCGGAGGACCCTAGCGTTACAAGAAGTTGCAAGCCATCTCGGAAGCATCATCCAACAAGTCTACTTCACCTTAAATCGTGAGAACATAACAACCGGCGGTATAACTCAAAAACCCGACGTGCCACCGCTGATAGAAAATCTTCCCTACATCGGAAACGCCACCCTCAAAACGATTTTAGATTCAGCCATGAACTCAAGCAAAGTTTTAACCATTACGCTCCGACTGAAGGGAACGGGAACAACGGCAACCACGAGAGTTCTTCTGGGGCCAAACGTTGTCTGGCGGGAATCCACTTTCATAAGCAATTCTCCAAACGCCTGCATAACAGCCCAAAAATTCCAAAACAAAACAATCCTCCTAGCGTTTGGAGGTTAACCCGCCATGGCAGGCTCAACAATAGACCACTTAATCGCCATGACCATCTTCTTAGGCGCAATACTGATTTTTGTTAGTTTGTTTAATCAAATAATTCAAACAGCCATCCTCTATCAGAGGAATAGGTATCTCGCTACAAAATGCAGCGACTTATTAGACAACATACTCTTGAATCCGGGCATTCCGGAAAACTGGGGAAGAAGCAACCGCGAACCATTAAGTTTCGGGCTTCAAGACCCAAGCCCAGCGTTTCAGCAGTATCGGCTTAGTCCCTTTTCATTGATGCGGTTGCAGTCCGCCATCGGGGAGCCCGTATATTACCCCGGGACTGGAGAATGGTACAGTAACATTACAATGGGGTTTGGCAACTTTTTGTTGGTATCTTCTGCAAAAGCACTAAATTACTCAACTGTTGCTAAACTTCTTGGAATAAACAATACTTACGGATTCCAGTTAACCATAACGCCAATAGTAAACGTAATAATAACAGAGAACCGGGCTGGCAATCCTTTAATCTTGACCGTGACCGCAACTGGGAAGGGTTTTCCACTAGCTAACGCCCTTATAAGCTACTGCTTTATAAGTGTTGTTGAGAAGGGAAGCGGAAGCTACCCAGATTATGTAATGATATCAAACATCTCTTACACGGACCAAACCGGCCGAGCAGTGCTCTCATTTAATGTAAATACTCAATCTTCTTACGCCTTTATAGCTTATGTCCGTGTGAGCGGACTTGTCGGGGTCGGTTTCCACCAACGTGTAACCGGAGATAAACGTTATGTCATCCCCCTCGTTGAAAATTTTGAAGAAAGGAAAGTTATACTTGCCCATAGTTACGATGTACATAAATTCGGCCCGCCGGAATCAGCAGTATTCTACAATGCGACTTTCGTTCAATTGAGCGAAGATTTCACGATTCGTCAAGTAAAGGATTATCAAGGGATATTGGGCAAGATCAATTATGGCCAAGGCAGCCAGTTTTATTATGATACGGTCACTTTACCCTTTGACACGGGAGTCTTAATAATCACGTACCAAAGCAACAATGAATATGGTGTTATTCTCATGCCTTGGGGTGTAAGCGCTATGGCTTTCCCAGTAGTTTTCGGCGAGGATCCTTTAAACAAGACATGGGTTGTTACAGACATTCGCCAGGTCACTGTGGATAAGGTTGTTTATCAAGCCAAACTCGCTCTGTGGAGCCTTGAGGGCTCTCAGGTGATAGGCGGATGATGCGCACGATAGAAGTTTTCCTAGTCATAGTCATAATCACCGGAGCCTTCATAATAGCCTCATTCTATGCCGTATTACCTGTACCGAGAAGGGTTTCACCACTAAACCTTCGAAGACTAGCCCTTACAACACTTGAAGTGTTAGATGCAGATCATTCTCTAAGCAAAGTGGTCTTCATGAATCCAGATGACCCGGATTATGAACGTGCTTGGAGCCAACTCCAAGTGGCGCTTTCAACACTCTTGCCCCCAAACATTGTTTACAACCTAACCGTTTACATCGTGCAGGGTGAGGGTGGAGAACAACTTTATACAGCCTTGAAGTCTATTTCAAACGCTGAAAGCTTAGGGATTCAATCCGAGGCATCATCCTACTTAGTAGCTTCATCCAATGTAACCTTCAGAGTTATTCCAGAAAAAATTGGGGATCGCCAAGGTGTAGGCGGGACCTTGTATATATTGAATTGCAGCGACGCCAGAGGATGGTGGATTACGGGATACACGGCACACACCCTAGCCCAAGACCTTTACAACCTCCTATCGCCATACTTCAAAAGAACAATAATGGTACAAAATACAACTCAACTTGCAAAAATGTTAAACGGCACAAGCCTTGAAGGCGAATCAGTACATGGTGCCGTGGTAATAAATACCTTCGGAGAAGCCGTGCCTATTCCAGCAGGATACTATGCAAGTTTGAATGTTGGACGTGATTCAAACGGACGTTATTCCATGTACTGTTACACCCTAGGGCGGAGAGTGCGTCAGTATAATTGGACATGGGTAAGTATAGTTGGCTACCCCTTCTATTACGTCAGCAACACCGTCTTATTCCAGGATGTTCAAAACGACTGGGGCATTTACGGGATGAAAAGCGTTGGAGCAGCAGGATTGAACGCCTTCCTCCAAGGGATAAATGGAGAGAATTACCACTACGATTCTCAATGGATAACCTTAGGAGGCGGAAATAACCCATCGCAAGTCCAAGTTAAACTTTCAGCCACCGCAAGATTCTATTCGAATTATTATGGGATATACCCCTACCCAGATCAAACTGCAACAAGAGCTGTCCCCTCATGGATTGAAACTAGATATAATCTAACAGCGACAGCATACATTTTTAATCCAGAAACCGTTGGAGAAAAAACATGGATTGCTGGAGCCACTTTTGTTCACAGGAGCGGTTCTGGCAAACTTATTCCAATCGGATTAACTAGAACCACCGATATAAGGATCGCAGCGTTGGGGGTTCTATCTTATTACGCGCCAAGATTGTTCCGATCCGAATATACAGCTACAGGTGCCACTAGGCTTGTTGTTTTGCAGCTTGGGCAAGTGGGAGGTGTATAACCTTTGAAATGTAAAGGTCAATTTTCGCTTATTGCCGCCTTGCTCGTCGCTGTTATATTAATAGCCACGGTCATAATCACTTATTCTGTTATACGTACTAGCCCGGTTTCAGACATGCCGCAAGTTTTAAGCGCTATAGACGAAACCAACTTAGCCCTAAGACAGGTCTTAGGCTTTACAATAGGCTACTATGGCTCGGTTTTAAAGGTAACTGGCAACGTGACGTATGCGAGAATTCTGGCTGAAAAATACCTTTGCAGTGGACTAATCCACATAGCAAACATGCATCCAGACTGGGGCACCTCCTTTAACGTTGAAGAAATAAACCTTCAAACTCGTTGGTTTGAAAAAGTAAGCTACAGCGGTGGAGATTTAGCCGTAAGCTATAACCTTACTGGATTAGGAATTTATGGAATATCCTATAAAATTGCGTGCAAATTAACCGTAAACGTAACTGGCTCGTCGGACAACAAAGCATATTTAAAGATAGAGGAGAAGATGGGGGATGACGTTAGACCAGTAACAAAACTTGGAAAGAGCAACTTCAATTTTTATAGATACAATTATAGTACCTCAACATGGGAGTTGGTTGGGCCGTCAAATGAACCAGAAGCAACTTCCGATGGTTTATACTCCATTGATTTGCCATTCGGAGTAGATTCAGACTCTTTTATGATTCAAGTAGAAGATCAAAGGGGTATATTAGTTACAGCGGCATCTTTCACACGCTATACATATACGCTAGCCTGGAACCCAAATGCAACGCTGATCAACGGAGAGTCTTTTGAAGGAGTTTGGCCCCCCTCAGGGTGGACTGCAACTGGAATTTGGACTAAAACCAGCATAGCTTACAAAGGAAACTATTCGGCTGGTTTCGTTGTTCAGGGTAAAAGTGAATCTGGAATTTTAACGACAAGCGCCCTTAACTGTTCTGATGCTTCTGCAATCTATATAGAGTTCTGGTATAGAAACGACGGTTGCTCTAGTGGCGAATTTTTGCTTGAATATTACAACGGAGCTGAATGGAGAAATATCACCGATTTAGGAACAAGGTCGTCTGGAATGGGGTGGCTTTGCTATCGGCAAAAGATCACTGACAGCCAGTATTTTAAGCATAACTTCCAGGTTCGATGGAGAGCTGTGGATGTTGACAGCAAGGAATCTGTTTATGTCGATTATGTCACCATAAAAAAAGAGGTTAACCTACTAAAGCCGAACGAGCCAATAGTTGTTGAACTTCTGCAAAACGGCACCATGCGCTGGCTTGGTCAAAATTTAATGTTTATGACGCAAACAAAACCTATACCTCCCATACCGGTGAAATCAATACGTGTAAATCAGACAATAAATGGTGTTAACCGTGAGGTCCCGTTCCAAATTGAGGACTGGGCTTCAGACTACAAGGTTCCATTAGGCTTAACGAATAATGCAAGCCTTTTCAGTAATAGAAACATGATTGTTTTCCTTATAAACAAGGATGTTTCAAAGATCACTGTCTGGTGGAACGGAAGCGATAAGGCAACACAGACACCCTACGCGTATGTAAACCGCTATTTTAACGATCAACCACCTGATGTCGGCGGTGAAATCGGAACGCTAAGCAATAGATTGTTGACCTTAACCATAGACGCTTCTGGCAATTCTTTCCTCGTAAAGTCGAGGGTAACTACGACTGGAATAGAGGTTACAGCCAGATTTATGCGAGCAAACAATGAATGGAGCGTATATGGCTCTAATCCGGCTTACGCAATTTATAACGGGATAGTTAGGGATATAGTTCATGCAGAAGCAGAATGGGAGAAAAATCCGCCAAGGGATCTTGGCGGCATTCCAGACTGCGCCAACGTATATTCACATATTATTATAATGTTACCAGCGAACGCCACATATTATACGTATCAACTGCGACTAATATTCTTGGAATCCAGCGGAAGCCCAAGAACCATTACAGATCTCTGTCCCATCCGAATCAGCACAACGGCAAGCGGTCAGTTTTCCGCTTTAACTGAAAACGGCACTTTGGGACTTTATCCAAGAGTTTCCACAACCTCAAATACTCTCTTCTATAACATGTCTAATGTTTGGCAGCATCGCTGGAGCCAACTCTGGAACCAATCGCTTAACAGAGGTTTTGGAATCATGTTTCCAATAGACTCCAATGTAAGACTCTATTATTTTGATTCAATGGCAAGTGATAAGACGGGATGTCTAAACGTTTCTATTTCAAGTTCTATCAAATTCATCGAATTATCGCCAGTAAAGCGTTTTCAAGTCTATGGTTTCACTTCTAGTTTGGATATTTGCTGGTATGGTGCCGTAGTTACCTTCGACAACACCACACCTGTATATCATGTGGTTGATGGTGTTCCAACTGGTTTGTGGATTCTCGTGGCGTATCCGCCTGTCGTATCCCTTGTTGCTGAAGGGTGATTTTGAATTTGGATTTCAAGTTCATATGAGTTAAATAAGCAATTGCTAAATTTCCTAAACTGGTATGGAAGGTGCTGTCATGAACATCAAACCCCTTTCAAAATCTAGAATGGGTATATCCCCGATTCTTGCTACCCTCCTATTAATCGTAATAGCTGTGGCAGCCATTGTTGTAACCTATGCATGGATAATGACCTATATGAGCAGTGCTGGACAGCAAGCAGGCGTGAGGCTTTACGAGGCAAACGTCAGATTCTATAATGAAAGTGGAGTAAAGAAAATTGATATCGATGTAGGAAACGCCGGGACATCCGACACGGAGATAATCAAAGTTTACGTAAATGGCGAGGATAAAACGCCCTCGCAAGGCTTTCCGTTGAAGTTGCCAGCCGGCGAAATAAAGAGAATCACATTGAACTACGATTGGACTAGTGGAGCGACCTACCACTTCAAGATAGTCCCGAAAACAGGAACATCTCTAGAGTTCGACGAAGAGGCAAAATAACTTCGCCTTCAACATTATTAAATTATTTTAGTTTGCACTAATATTTAAACCCAAACAGTGTTAAACTGCCAACGAGAAAGTTGCGGTGTGTATATGCAGCTGCTTATTGAAGCTGCTAAAACATTTGTATCTCTCTTATTTCTTCTCTACGCTTCTTGGAGCGATTATAAAACTCGCGAGGTCAGCAATAATGTTTGGGTTCTTTTCGCTCCCCCGGCATTCGCTTTAACCTTTGTTGAACTTTTCCTTTTTGATTTTTCTGCTCTACCTCTTTTCGGTTTATGTTTTGGCTTAACAGCCGCTTTTGCCATAATTCTGTTTTATGCTGGCGGTTTTGGCGGTGCAGATGCGAAAGCTTTGATGTGTTTGGCTTTGGCCTTACCCTTTTATCCACGGGAACTTTTTTCGCCGTTTTCTGGCGAGGTTTCTCCTTTTATGGACAAGTTTTTCCCTTTGACTGTTTTTAGCAACGCTGTGGTTCTTGCGGCGTTAGCCGCTGTCTATCTTCTCATCTACAACTTGGCGTGGCGGTGGAAAACTGGTGAGCCCCTTTTTGAGGGTGAACAGAGAAGCGAGTCTGTTGGCAAGAAAATCCTAGTGCTTTTGACGGGCTACAAGGTTTCTGTTTGGAAGGTTAAGGAGAGGTGGCACCTTTACCCCTTAGAGGACGTGGAGAAAACCCAGGACGGGATTAAAAGAAAACTTGTGGTTTTTCCAAAAGACGAGGGCAGAGATGCCACTGTTGAAAGGCTAGAAGATGCAGTCAAAAGTGGTGAGGTTCCAGAAAAGGTTTGGGCAACTCCGGGTTTACCCATGCTCATATTCGTTACCGCTGGCCTTGTGATTGCACTCTTTTATGGCGACATAGTTTGGAATTTTGTCCGCTTCCTTCTTGGATGAACCTGCCAAAAGTGTTAATTTGCATAGCCAAGATCTTTCATGGGAAGGGTTGAAAGTTGCTGGACGAATACTTAGAAGAGGTTAAGGTTTCTCTGAAGAGGCTGGAGACGGAGAGAAGAATAAGTGTTGTTGTTATGCCGGACTTTTTCTTGGACAGGTTTGTTGCTTTAAACTTTGACTGGAAAACCTTCGCGGGGGCTGTTGCAAGGGTTGTGAAACGGAAGGGTGGAAGCATAGACGGTGTGGTTCAAAGAGACTTTAGAGGTGGGAATGCGGTGAACGCTGCTTCAGCCCTGGCCCGTTTAGGTGCAAATGTAACTCCAATAGTATGCACCGACAAGTTTGGCTTTCAACTCCTAAAGCTTTACCTTAAATCGCCAAGAATCTGCTTGTCCCACGTTAAAATTGTTGAAAAGCCTTCTCTAACAACGGCCTTGGAGTTTCAGGTGGCAGAGGGGATAACAAACGTTATGTTGAGGGATGTTGGTTCATTGGCGGATTTTGGGCCCCAAAACCTTGACGAAAAAGACTTTGAAGTCGTTGAAAACGCTGATTACGTGTGTGTCTTTAACTGGGCTGGAACGAGAAAATTCGGAACAGCCCTAGCCCAAAAAGTTTTTCGGCATGTTAAAGCAAGAGGCAAGGGTAAAACATACTTCGACTCTGCGGATCCAACTCCAAACAAAGAAAAAACGCGAGACTTGACAGGAAAGGTTTTGCAAGCAAACCTTGTTGACATATTAAGCCTAAACGAGAATGAAGCAACCTTTTACGCCTCCATCTTGAACCCAAAGGTAAAAAGTCTAAAGCGAAAACTTGATTTTGAAAGGCTGGCTTTAGAGTCAGCCAAAGTATTGGCCGAACACTTAAACGCGAGAATAGACTTGCACACCACAAGCTTCTCTGCAACCTTTATAAGGGACAAATGGAC
>Ga0209394_1000754_pt1 | contig 22808 bp, 27 predicted proteins | sample JNZ201metaG_FD_184122 | JGI IMG/M metagenome (GOLD analysis project Ga0209394, IMG submission 184122) | Hot spring microbial communities from Jinze hot spring, China to study Microbial Dark Matter (Phase II) - JNZ 20120812A (SPAdes) (version 3) ... | reverse complement strand
GGGATGCGGGCTAAGGATCAATAGACAGCTAAACGCTGCCATAAACCTATACCTTCAGATGGAGGGGCTTTCTCCAAGCAAAAGGCTCTTTAATGAGCTGATGAAGGCTTGGAGCGGGTTCACCCTGACAGGGGAAGAGGCCAATGAGGGCTCCTATGAACCCGCGAGGAGCCCTAGGCTAGTGAACCCCAAGAGCCACGCAAGTCTATCTAAGACTACGTAGCTCAGAACCCTAGCTTCAAGCTGTTTCGCTATCTCTTTCACCTGAGCTTCCGTCACACCTTTCTTCCCTATATGCGCCGTTGGCTTTAAGTTCGGTGTTTTACTTGGACTTTTCCTTCGCATTCCTCACACCCTTCTTCACCGGTATCCTCATATATCCACCACAATATAAACATGTAATAACGATGTGAGGCTCTCTCCTAGGCTGCAGGCGAATACGTGAGCTTATCCCTGGAAAAATGAACTTCTTGCAGCGCCTGCATATTAATAGATGATATTCTTTCGGCAGATGAATTCTAGCGCGCATAGCTATTTTCCTAGCTATTTCCACATATCTTTGAGATAAATCAGGCCTCTCGTTAAACGCTTCAATAGCGAGATTAAATAACCGCTTAATGCGGTTTAAAGCAATATTAGCAATAACGTCTTTCTTAGCCATGTTATCATTTCTTCCGGTTCTCTAAGAAACTATAAATGTTTTTGAGGAGAATAAGCCAGCTTAAATATGAGTTTATTGCGGCTCTAAGGGCAGTAGTATCCCTTGATTCAAATATTAAAATTATGTCTCTGCCCTCCCTAATTATTCTAACCCTAGAACGATATTTGGATGTTGCCAGAGTCTCAGGGTAAATGGATCTGCTCACGATCTCTGCCTCACTCTCTGAAGAATATGTGATGCGTAGTGTGGCGTTCGCCTCCCTAATCATACGTCCCACACAACATGTGATATTTTTATGCGCGGTCCAACCTCAACCCTTCCGGGCAAAAGAAAGAATGAGATATATGCCCAGCAGTTCTCTCCAGAACCAACATGCATGTAGGCTTGGTAATTAAGGGTCTCGCCACCTATTTTAAGCATTGGTACTTCAAGGATCTCGGAGAGCTTTGACCTAAAAATCTCTCTTTCCTGATCCAGCGGCTCGCTCACATTCATAAATAACGAGTTAATTTTTTCTCTCCTTCCGCCGTGAAATGTTTTAAACTCTCTCCGCAATTTTACCCCTGAAATATATATGCGGGGCGGCTCCTCCCTTATCTCTCCATCAACAACTCTATAGAATCTTATTCTACCAGGGCAGCCTTTCCACCTATCGATCACAATGAATTTCTCAGAGCCTACGGAGACCGCTCTCTCAGCAACCTCAATTAACCCCATCTTTCCACGATTAACTCTAATTAAACCAGGTATTGAAGATGCTAGGTCTTTACATAGACTTCTAACTCTTCTCGTAGGTCTATGTGATGTCGTTAGTATAATCATTTTTCGCCTAGTTCCTCAAAATATTTAGGCGCCTTTAGTGGCTCGCTCAGCCACTATGCCGATCTTAGTCGTCGGCGTATAGGCTCCACCAGTAAATTTAAACCCGCATTTTCCACAGATCCATATGCCGACGCTGTCTCTGCGTACAGATCTTAAACCGCATTGTGGACATATATGGCGCTTTCTCATCTCGGTAACTACGCTAACGTACCGTCTCCTAACCGATACACCGTATCTTGGACCAAAACCTCTAGCCGGACCAGTCTTCTTACATTTTCTGCCCAATACTTTCCACCACCAATCTCCTTAACTCCTCAGATTTACCTTTAGCTATATAAGCAGCCTCTATAATCTGTTGCGGTGTTAAGGCTCCTTGACCGCCCTTCTGTACAGCGCATATATTGGAGTCTTTATCACAGGTTATTGTTAGCCGAGCATTCATAACCTCTTCTTCTTCAAGCCAAGGGTCTACTACTAGCTTATCGCTTATGTTTGCGAATGTTACGGCAATCGGATAGTTTCTTACCGGTAACGGCATATATTCCGACATCCTTTTAACTTCACCATTCTCAATAACGTACATCGGGATTTTTGTGTTGAGCAACGCTGCTAAGGAAGCGATGGCTGAAGCATCTATTAGGTTTCCATCATGATTGAGAACATATATATCGATAAATATAACGTAAACCTTCCTCCCCGGTATTAAGCAAAGTTTTTCTAGATCGATAGCCTGAGACTCCCTTATACCCCTATCAACAATTCTTGCAAGCTCAATAGCTTCCTCATTAGGCGGACCTGGCTCAAACTCCGGTGAAGCCAAGGGCACGAACTCGGAGTTAACTGTGAAAACTCCCTCATTAGGTCTATCTGGAAACGGTTCGCCTATCTCAACTTTAACCCCCACAACAATCTCGGTTTTACCCAGCAGAACCCTCGCCGACCCCTCAGCTTTCTCAATTATCCCAGTCTCTATTTTTATTGGCCGATAATCCATAAGCCCTCTGCCATCAAGTCTCTTTCCTGAAGAAATCATCTGATATATCTGCTTTTGCCTTATGCGCGAAACCATTATTGAAGACATGCTTCCTCAACCTCCTCTTTAATCGCAACATATTTGGCTTTTAAGGCTTCCTTCTGGAGCCTATATATCTGCTTGCAGCCTTCAATCGCCAGGTTCAACGCCTGCTTAAACTCTTCAAAAGTTAGAGTCCCATCCATCTGTAAGAGTGAAATTAGACCTAAATTGGGCATATAAGCTACTGGTAGATCGGCTTCTCCCTCTTTATCCTCAATATCGTTAAGGTCTAAGACTAAAACGCCATCTATTTTTCCAGCGGCGCATGCGACAACCATGTCTCTCATAGGTATCCCGGCGTCAGCTAAGGCTAGGGCTGCAACAGTTGTACCAGCGCATCTCGTCCCTCCATCGGCTTGAAGTACTTCAATAAAAACATCTATTGAGGTTCTCGGAAATTTTTCAAGGAAGACAGCTGGTTCCAAGGCTTCCCTTATAACTTTTGAGAGCTCTATCTCGCGCCTTGAAGGAGCCGGGGATTTACGCTCCTCAACGGAGAACGGTGCCATATGGTATCTACATCTTAAGAGAGCTCTGTCTGGGAGCGCTAGATGACGCGGATGAACCTCCCTAGGACCATAAACCGCTGCGAGAATTTTGCTTTTACCCTGCTCAATATATGCTGATCCATCAGCGTTACTTAATACGCCAACTTCCATCTTTATCGGTCTTAACTCGTTAGGTTTCCTCCCATCAACTCTCAAACCATTTTCATCGATAAGTCTAATTTTTCCACTCATGCTTTCACACCCTTCTCTCTCTTAATCATCTCAGCTATTCTATCAGTTAACCCGGAGGTATGCGCCTCTTGAGCTATCCTCTCAATCGCCAATATAGCTAGCCTCTCGTTTTCAGGGCTCGGTCCGGAGACAAGCACTATGCCGTTACGCCCCACAATTATTTTGCACTCCGTCTCTCTCTTAATCATGTTTATCATAGATGCTTTCCGCCCAATTATTCTTGGAACTTTAGCCGGAGACACTCTGACTATTTGTCCCTGCGTTATTTTTCCAAGTCCAGGCTCGCGTATTGTTAGGATTGGGTCAATAGTCCTATCGAACGCTACAACCTTCGCAAGTATTAGATCCCCAACATCAAGAAGATTTGCCAGATTATCTCTCTGCTGCTTAAATGGTTTATTGAAGGCGTCATTAGCCCTCAAAATGCCCTTATATGGAGAGTTTATGTCAACGGTCCATCCATTAACATTAATATCCTCTATTTTGCCAATAACTTGATCTCCCGGTGAAGGGATATAAACAGAGTTTAAGGCAATAACTTGAACGGTTCTCTCCTCATACTCAACTAAGCCAAGCCTACTCGCATAAATTTTAAGCCCTTCTTTATACGTATTACTTCCAGCTATATAGTCACCTTCAGCTAAAAGCTCCCCAGGGGTTACAATCTGCCTGTTCTCAAAATAAAACATACTTTAACACCACCATCCTCTTAACTAACAATTTACCTCAAGATTTTAACATCAGCACTTCCACGCGTTAATTCACCTATTTTCTCTAGTAAGGGGCCATGAAGCCCCGCGGGAATCTCTAAGACGACTAAAAGTGACCCGTCACTTAACCAATTCTCACTTTTTATTGTGCCAAACGATTTAAGCGCCCCGTAAGATTTACCGGTGTACTCGGCGGGTATTTTAACCGCGACGGACATTTTCTCGATGCTCAGCGGCAGAATAGTCCGCAGGGCTTTAATGGCTTCATTAACCTGTTCCTCCACACTTTTAAATGGATCAACTGAGAAGTGGACTTGTTCAAGAGCCTGCTCTATGCGTGTTGGCGGGTGCGGCAGCTTAGTTCTCGGATCAACGGCATTGCGTGATATAAAATCGATTATCTGTCTCCGTTTCTCTTCAATCATTTGCCTTCTCTGCTGTGCGGTCAGCTGCAGGGTTCCCTTCTTGAGTATAACCTTAGCTACCTCTATGGGATCTGTTGTTCCGAAAGCTTCCTTAAGCTTCTTTTCAGGCGCTCTTAAACCCTTATTTGCATCGGTGAATATGACATCGGTTACAAGGACTTCTGAAAGTGAAACCGATTTACCGCTACGGAAGGCAAACGCTGGGTCAGGTTTAACGATTATTTCAAAGTTTTCTCCACCTATGTTTATACGGGCGATAGTATAGTTTCTACTCATTGCCTTCAGCTATCCTTTAACCCTGTAGCTCCCTCATATATTTCTCAATCTCTTCATCTGTTAGCATCCTAAATCGCTTTGTGGAAACCGGAACCACGGCCACTTTGATTCTAGGCTGTTCACCACGCGCCTGCATAGATTTCAGCAGACATTTAATACATAATTTGATGGATTCTTCAAGAGTCAAATCGTCACGATATTCTTCTTTAAGTATGTTTTCAGCGGTTTCACGTCCAATCCCTATCGCGACAGCCTTATAAGCCCTGTATGTTCCGCTCGGATCCGTTGTGAACAGCTGGCATCCACCTTTATCCACGCCTGCAAAGATTATTGAAACCCCAAATGGTCTAACGCCCCCATGCTGTGTATACATCTGTTTTATGTCACCGATTCTCTTAGCAACCATCTCCACGTCTACAGCCTCGTCATACATTAACCTGCTAGTTTGAGCGAATATTCTCGCCTCATCTACTAATACACGTGCATCCGAGCTCAAACCTACAACTGCTGCGCCAATATGTTCATCAACTTCATAGATTTTTTGGCTGAACTTTGGGTTTTGTAGCCTAGACTCTATTTTCTCTTCGGCCCCTATTACGACCCCTTCAGGGCAAAGTATGCCGACAATAGTTGACCCCCTATAGACTGTTTCCAGCGCATATTCCACTTGAAATAGCCGCCCATCTGGAGAGAAAACCGTGATAGCTCTGTCATACGCCCCGGGGACAGCGAAGACCGACATTCTTTCCGTCACTCTCCTCCACTATAATCCTAATATTTCCTTTTGAGGAATAGATAGATGAGACTAAAAAACCTTTTGCATCCTCAGATAGAAAAAGAGCGGCTAGATTTTCACTTTTACCGCCGATATTGCTCGCTCAGCTACCGCCACACAGCTCAGTAAATCATCTATGGTTGATAGAAACGTTTCGATTTTCTCACCATCATACCTTACATATGTGATGACGCTTTCGCCTGAAACCCATGTCCCTATGAACAGATCTTTAGGTCTATTAAAGTTGTCTGGCGAAACCCCACCACAAATAGACTCCGCCTCCCTCCTCCCCCTGTAGGTGAGCGTTATTTTAGCTTCAGCCCTCATTGCGCTTCAGCCTCATCACGCTTTCTTTAACGAGCAAATCAACATATTTCAAAAATTGCATCTTCTGTTCGTAGGGAACCTGGGCTCCAGCGGCAACATCGTGTCCGCCCCCTATTCCGGAGCATTTCTCCGCGGCAACGCGTATTATTTCTCCAATGTTTAATCCGGCTCTTGCGAGGAAATCTGCTGCGCGTGCGGATACTTTGATCACTTTTTCCCTTGGTATGTAGGAGTAGGCTACTAGAGGTTTGTCTGGTTTAGGCAGGTTCATTGAAATTATAGTGGATACGCTGCTTATCACCCGCTCATCGATGTCTTTCTCCCCATGTAGAACATATATGTTCTCCCACTCTTCTATGCGATCCGGATTATTATTAAGCCATATAAGGTATCTGGTTATTGTCTGCCTGTATTCCTCCAATACTTTGAGGGCTTCCTCGTACGCTTTGCTCCTGTCACCCATACATATAGCTACACCTAAACCCGAGACATTCATTCTCCCAGTAGCATTTAACAGCAAAGCGTATTCTCGCGCATCTCTCAGCGGCGTCCAAGGCTCCTCTTTCACAAGGACGTAAACTGCCCCGATGAGCGAATTCAAAATGTCCTCGCTTCTAAATCCCTTAGAAACTAAGTAATCGTGTAGAGCTGAGAATAGTCTGCGCTTCTCCTCCTGAGATAGATCTCTCAACGCCCGCCATCTATCGCTCCTCTTTAACTCAATATTCAATCCACTTAAGAAGGCTAAGCTCTTATCTTCTTCACCGCTTATTCCAGGTATATAGGGGCTGGTTGTGTAGGCTAACGCCTTATGTATCGGCCGTGTCTCCCTGCCAAAGAATAATATGTCGGTTTCAACGCTCAGAAACCCCGCTTCAACAGCGTCCTTAACTATTAGGTCGTTAACTCCGCCAAGCCTCCTACCACTATATTTATCCTGTAAATCCCCCAGGGCCCCAACGACAGCCAAATGTGCGAGATCAACGTTTCTCTTATCCAAAAACTTAGCCACGAGATATGAGATCCCGGAGGAGCTTATCTCTCTAGACCCATCTATGCTGAAGAGATGAGGGTTTATGTGCGAAAAGTTCTCTCTGTCTCTTCCAATAGGCTGATGGTGATCAAGTATAATTATGTGTCTTTCACCTAGCTTTGCGCCTAAAATATCTAAGTATCCGCTCCCCATATCTATGAAAACCAGCAAATTATCTTCTTCACTAAGCTGAGAGACCTCATTTAAGACATTTTCATCCATCCACCTTTCTATTCGGATACAGAAGTTTGCGCCAGCCCTGAATAAGGCTTTACCCATTATTCCGGCAGCCGAGATCCCATCAGCGTCCATGTGGGAGATCACAAAAATCTTTTTGCCTCTACCCACCTCCTCAATTATCTCTTCAGCCGCTTTTTTAGAGGAATCGATAAAATCGCTTAAGCATCTGTCATTAATCATGAAAAACCACGGTTATCTAATGGAGGCTATCACGGTTTTATACTCCCAGTTCGGTGGCAGGACACCTTTCTCCTTATAGTACTCTGAAAGGCGGTGGATCTTAGACTCAACGATTTGCAGAGCTCTCCTGTTATGAGTATCCTTCTTGTTCTTCTCTAAGTGCGCGGATATACGTGCAGCTTTCCTTAAGAGATTGTCTAAGTCCTCAGGTATCTTTGGAGCTAAACCATTATCCTTCAATATTTCAACTATGCTTTTGCCAACTATGGCTTTAACGAGCGGGATGCCATATTGGTCACGCAGTATGACGCCTATCTTGCTGGGCGGATTCCCCTCCCTGGCGAGCTTGACGACTAAAGCCACTACTTCATCCGGCGTATACTTACACCAGCTTGGAGGTCTTTTTCCAACCGGTCTAGTTGAATGTGAGCGGCCCTTCTCCTTTTTAGGCAAGCCTAATCCTCCAGTAGCTTTTTGAAAAATGTATTACACATATTTAAAAGCTTTGTTCAGCATTTTAAGGTTTTAGTTAAACACATATATTACGAATCGAGACATCATTTGTTTTGGGTGATCTATGTGGCTAAAATAGTTTTTATAGGCGCTGGAAGCGTTGTTTTCGCCAGCCGCCTGCTAACGGACATAGTTTACCATCCGGAGCTCAGAGACTCCACGATATCTTTAATGGATATTGACGCTGAGCGCCTTGAGATAATAAGCGGGTTTGCGCGCGCCCTAACCTCAAAATACGCGCCTGAGATGAAGATAGAATCCACACTTAACCGCAGGGAAGCTTTGAGGGATGCTGACTACGTGATAGTTATGATTCAAGTTGGCGGATTAGAGGCATTTGAACTCGACATAAATATTCCGTTAAAATATGGCGTGAATCAGGAGGTTGGAGACACAATTGGTCCAGGCGGCGTTTTCCGCGGCCTAAGAACTATACCAGTTTTACTAGATATATGCTACGATATGGAGGAGCTCTGCCCAGACGCCCTACTGATTAATTACGCTAATCCAATGGCGATCAATTGTTGGGCTATGAACAAGGCGACAAAAATAAAGAATGTTGGACTCTGCCACAGCGTTCAGGGAACAGCCATGCAGCTAGCAAAATACATTAACGTCCCCTATGAAGACATTTATTACTGGGTTGCCGGAATAAATCATCAAGCCTTCTTCCTAGAGTTTAAGTATAAGGGTAAGGATGCGTATCCACTTCTATGGGAAGCCATGAAAAAGAAGGAAATCTACGAGCAGGATAAAGTTAGGTTTGAGATGATGAAGTACTTGGGCTACTTTATAACTGAGTCAAGTCACCACTTGAGCGAATATGTCCCCTATTTCAGGACGACTGAAGAGAGGCGAAAGAAGTATTGCGAGCCAAGATGGTTTTATCTTGAGATATGTAAAGAGGCGTGGAAACCCCATTTTGAGCGCATAAAGAAGCAGATAAGCGGCGAATTACCCATTGAGTTGAGTAGATCGCACGAATATGGAGTGGACATAATATATTCTATGGAGACTGGTAAACCATGCAGGATAAACGGTAACGTTGAGAACAAGTGGCTGATCACAAACCTGCCATATGGGTGTTGCGTTGAGGTCCCATGCTTCGTTGATAAGGGAGGCATACATCCATGCCACGTAGGCGATTTACCGCCCCAATGCGCGGCGCTAAATAAAACGAATATCAATGTTCAGGAATTAGCCGTTAAAGCAGCTCTAGAAAAGGATAGGGGTGCAGCTCTACAAGCGGTTATGTTTGACCCATTAACGTCAGCCATCTTAACGCCAAGGGAAATTGAGATGATGGTTGACGAGATGTTTAAAGCCGAGGCAAAATGGATCCCATTTTGAAAGCTCTAAATCAAATAGTTAAATCTTCATTTCCATGTGGTTAAAGGGGTTTCTCGCGGTGGTGACTAGGAAAATTTTTTACCATGAATTATCTTGGCCCGAGGTTAAGGATGCTGTTAAAGAAGGGAAAATTCCCATATTGCCGGTTGGAAGCATTGAGCAGCACGGTCCTCATCTGCCCTTAACTACAGACGCCTTCATAGTTTTCTCTATTTGCGTTAAGGCTGCGGAAGCTAGCGGCGAGCTACTCGTTATGCCCCCCATATATTATGGTTGTAGCGCCCACCATATGGATTTCCCCGGAACTATTTCTATAGAGGCGCAGAGCTTCATGGGCTACGTGTACGACGTCTGCAGGAGCCTTATCGCCCACGGCTTTAGAAAAATAATAATCCTCAATGGGCATGGCGGGAATATTGCGCCACTTCAAATGGTTGCCCGCAGAATATCTGAAGAGACCGATTCCCTCTGCGCTGTAATCTCATGGTGGAGCTTGGCGGAGAAGGAGATAAGCAGCCTTAGAGAATCAGATTTCCCCGGCGGGATGGCTCATGCATGTGAGCTAGAAACCTCAGTGATGCTTAGATTGAAACCTGAATATGTTAAAATGGAGAGGGCTGTTAAAGATATAGGTTTCCAAAAATCTAATTTTATCTGGCTCGACCTCATGAAACCGAGCCCAGTGTACTTAAGCGAGAACTTCAGCACGCTCTCTAGCTCCGGAATAATTGGTGACCCAACTCTTGCAACCGCTGAAAAGGGTGAGAAAATATTGGACGCCGTAGTAGGAAACCTAGTAAAGTTTGTGGACGAATTTAAGTTCAGGTTGATTCGTCCAAGTGTTGATCACCATTAATGTACTTAAAGTTAAAGCGTTTTAATGTAATTGCGCGCCCGTAAGAGAAAGATATTAAAGGTATTAATCTACAAATATTTTATGAGTTAATTAGGGTTTTAGTGGTTGTGATGTGGGATAAGATAGCAAGATGCTTAGAAGGTTATCCGGAAAGACTCAACGTGGCTAAGATACTGATTAAAAATGGTTTAAGCATTAAAAATGGGAAAATTTACTGTGGTGACATAGTTATTCCAGTAGTTAGGATAAGCCGGATTGCCGGGGTCGATAGGAGAACCGTCATTCAAACAATAAAGATGATTGAAAGCAACCCTGAACTAAAAATGATTTTTAGTGGAATAAGCCCGGCGGGGCCTTCATTGCGCGATGTAGCGAAATACCTGAATTTTGGCGTTGTCGAGATAACTCCGGTAGACGCTAAGATGCCGGGCATACTTGCTGCGGCAGCCTCCCTCATAGCTCAGAAAAATATAAGCATAAGGCAGGCGATAGTTGACGACCCTGAGCTCACGCCAGAACCTAAGCTAACGCTTATAACTGAAACAAAAGTTCCCGGGGAACTTATCCCTGAGTTTCTAAAGATTAAAGGTGTGCTGAAGGTCTCGGTATACTGAAGGGTTTAGATTTAAGAGGGACTGCAGATGCTTGGTTTAGTGGGGGTTGCCTTAGCGTCCTTCCTAGCAGCCTTATCGGGGGCAATTGTCCCAGGTCCAGTTTTCGCCCTCGTGGTCTCCGAATCGCTTAGGGGTAGCAGGGCGGCTGGGCCTTTAATCATCTTAGGGCATTTCATCATTGAATGCATAGTCATCTTCGCTGTTTTTCTGGGTTTAGGACCCCTCCTAGGCTCCATGAGCGCCAGGCTTATAGTGAAGTATGTTGGCGGCGCTATACTGGCGCTTATGGGTTTACAGTTAGTAAAAAGCGCTTTACATGTAAAGGATATAGAGATCAGCGGTGGCTCATCTACTGGTGCTAATGTAAGGGATTCATCTTTTTTCAACCTAGTGTTCTCCGGCTTCTTAGCAAGCTGCTCAAACCCCTACTTCTTTCTCTGGTGGCTGGAAGTAGGCGTCCCCACAATATTGGGCGCTACTTCCATGGCGGGTCTTCTGGGCTTCTTCTCTTTTCTAATCGGGCATGCGGCAGCCGACCTCTCTTGGTTTAGTTTCATAGGCTACTCCGTGTATAAGGGTAAAAACATGTTGAGCCGAAAAATTATCCGGATCCTACTCCTTTTGAGCGCGGCTTTCCTTATAGGCTTCGCGCTATACATGCTTATCTCACCCATTAATTAAAAGGCTAATATGTCGATCAATATGGTCTTAGAGGTTTAAGCAAAATGCTTTTACCTTCATTTTCACATTTATCTTAGAACCGTCGAATGGTGTAATTAGCGTGGATCTAGCGGTTGAAGTGCGGGGGGCTCAGGAAACTGAGGAAAACGTATTTAACTTACTAGCCCGCCCCATACGTAAGCTTATCGAAGAGAAGGGTTTCAAATTTCCAACGGAGCCGCAGGCAAAAGTTATACCGAAGATCCTTGAGGGGAAAAATGTTCTTTTAATATCGCCAACCGCAAGCGGGAAGACTGAAGCCGCTATGCTTCCAATACTCCATATGCTTATCCAGCTCCCTAAGAAGGAGCCTGGAATAAAAGTCTTGTATATTACGCCGCTTAGGGCGTTAAACCGCGACATGCTTGAGCGCTTAGAATGGTGGTGTAATAATCTGGACATTAGGCTGGCTGTTAGGCACGGCGATACCGATGCAAATGAGCGTTCAAAGCAGGCGAGGAGCCCGCCAGACATATTGATAACGACCCCTGAAACTCTTCAATCCATATTGTCCGGATGGATTATGCGCCGCCACCTCCAATCCATAAGATGGGTTGTTGTCGACGAAGTCCATGAGTTAGCTGACAGTAAGCGTGGAAGCCAGCTTGCATTAGCTTTAGAAAGGCTTAGAATTATAGCTGGCAAAGATTTCCAGGTGATCGGTCTCTCGGCAACCATAGGCACACCTGAGAGGGTTGCACAGTTCCTTGTTGGAAACAATCGCCCGATTGAGGTGGTAAGGGTTCCTGTTGCCAGGCTTATGAGACTGCAGATACTTTATCCTAAACCTGAACCACAAGACTATGAGCTGGCATCAATGCTGTTCACGCACCCCGAGGTTGCAGCCAGGCTTCGCGTAATGCGCCAGCTAATTGAGAAGCATAATTCTGTCCTCCTCTTCACAAATACACGGACTATTTCAGAGATTCTGGCTAGCAGGTTTAAGATATGGGATGTAAACTTCCCAGTGTCTATTCATCATGGTTCCTTAGCTAAGCCCTCTAGGATTGCCGCTGAGAGAGGTTTAAAGGAGGGTGAGCTGCGTGGGCTGGTCTGCACAAGCAGCCTAGAGCTGGGTATAGATGTTGGCAGAATAGATTTAGTCATCCAATACATGAGTCCGAGACAGGTTACACGTCTAATACAGCGCGTTGGAAGGAGCGGGCACAGGATAGGTCGTGTGGCTAATGGGGTAATAGTGACTATGGATTCCGACGACACGCTTGAGGCTATGGTCATAGGCAGAAAAGCCTACGCGGAGGAGCTTGAGCCAGTAGATATCCCAGAAAAACCTTTTGATGTGCTGACGCACCAAATAGTAGCTTTCTTAATGAAGAAGAAACGCTTAGAGCTCAATGAAATACATGAAGTTTACAGTAGAGCTTACCCATACAGAGATCTGACCATAGACGACATAAAGCGCGTTTTAGAGTACATGCATAACCGCTTCCCAAGGCTTGCCTGGGTATCCTTTGAGGACGGCGTCGTCCTTAAACCCCGAAGATCGAAAGCCCTCTTCGAATATTTCTTCGAGAACCTGTCAATGATACCTGACGAGAAGCATTATCTCGTCATCGATAAAGAAAACGATACGGCTGTAGGGCTCCTAGATGAGGCGTTTGTGGCTGAATACGGTAAGCCGGGTGTCAAGTTTATAATACGTGGCAGCCCGTGGAAAATAGTGAATCTTGACGCTGACAAAATATATGTTAAGTCGGCTGACGACCCAACTGGCGCGATCCCAAGCTGGGTTGGGGAAGAAATACCCGTACCCTTCGAGGTCGCCCAAGAGGTTGGCGCAATAAGAGCCTTCGTGGAAGAGAAGCTTAAAGCTGGCTTAAGTCCTGAAGAGGTGGCTAAAGAGCTGTCTAAAAAGTATCCTGCTGACGAGAAAACGATACTTGACGCCATAGCCGAGACCGTTGAGCACGTTAGAGCGGGTTATCCAGTTCCAACAGATAAGCGTATAACCGTTGAAGAGTGGGAAGACTTTGTTATACTTCAATGTAATTTCGGCTCATTAACTAATAGGGCTTTAGCCCAGATCTTAGGTCACATAATATCTGAGCTGGCAGGGTTCTCAATAATTGTTCAGCACGATCCCTACAGAATATTTATTCAAACTATGGGTGAAGTTAAAGCGAAAACTGTTCTAAATATCCTTATGGATCTTAAAGACGCTGATGAGAATCAAATAAGAGAAATGTTAACCAGAGCTGTCACTAAAACCGGCATATTTAAGAGGCGTCTAATACATGTAGCTAGACGATTCGGCGCCATACAGAAATGGGTTGACTTTGAGAGCGTGAGCTTAAGAAACTTGGTGAAGAGCTTCGAGGACACCGTAATCTACGAAGAAGCCTTAAAAGAAGTCTTCACTAAGGACTTGGACCTAAGAAACCTCCTATATGTTTTAGACTTAATGAGGCGTGGCGAAATAAAAGTTGTTATGGTTGAGTCCGGCGGTGAGGCAACCCCTATAGCTCGCGTGGGAATAGAACGCGTCAGCATGAAGACTGATCTCATACCCCCAGAAAAAATGCGTAGGATTCTAATAGAGTCGGCTAAGGCTAGGATTCTCAATGAGGCAAGAACATTTATTTGCACCGAATGCTGGGATTACGTAGAAATGATGACGATTAAGGATCTGCCGGATAAGCCGTCCTGCCCGAAGTGCGGCTCGTCTAGAATTGGGGTTCTGGAAGTTGAGGAGGAAGAGGCTTACCCGCTGGTGGAGAAGAAGGGAGAGAAATTAGCTAAAAGTGAAGAGTATCTTAGGGAGGAGGCTCTTGAAACCGCCAAGCTCACATCAAAGTATGGTAAAGCCGCCGTTATAGCGCTCTCTGGAAGAAGGCTTGGATTAAACGATGCTAAAAAAATACTGTCTAAGGAGAACACGATCAACGATAGATTGTTTGAGCTGATAATTGAAGCTGAGCGAGAAGCCTTAAAGAAAAGGTTTTAGTTAAGGGCAGCGTAAGGTAAAAATAATGCTTTTAACAATTAACTAGAAAATGTGAGAGGTGAAGAATGTTGTTCATATCACCCTTTGTCGCCTCTCCCGAGCCAGTTATACGCAGGCTTCTACAAATGGCTGAATTAAAGCCAGGCGAAATATTCGTCGACTTAGGCGCCGGTGACGGCAGACCGGTGATAATGGCCGCTAAAGAGTTTGGCGCGTATGCCATAGGTGTTGAGCTAAGGGAAGACTTAGTTAAACAGGCTATGAGAAAGGTGATAGAGCTGGGGCTGCAGGACAGAGTTAAAATAATACATGACGACATCTTCAACGTGAATATAAGTATGGCTGACGTTGTTTACCTATATCTTACGACGAGCGCGAACGAGAAAGTTAGGCCGAAGCTGGAGGCTGAACTTAAAAAGGGTGCGAGGGTAGTTTCCCACGACTATGAAATAATAGGCTGGAAGCCGGTTAAGGTGGAACGCTTCTGCGAAAACTCGTTCCTAGGTTTTCCAACACACACGTTATACCTCTACAAGAGGTGAGAAGACAATTAAAGCCATCTTTAGTAATCACTTATTACTTTTGGTTCAAGTCAGTTTACTGAGAAGAGAGTTAAGCGAACTCATGTAGTTTTCCGTTCACAATAGATTTATTAACCTTAACACTATATCTTCCGGGCACTCCATCTATCCTTAAGGCTATGATGTCAGCTAGGTGTCCTTTTTCTATGTATCCAACGTTAGTTAAGCCCTCTAGACGTGCCTGATTAGAAGATGTCATAATTGACGATAGCCTTATGGATTCACTGAAATCCCTTGCCCTAACATCTATCATGAATCCCTCGTGATCAACTGTGAACATATTTAATAGGTTCTCGAAAGCTTTATCCATGGTTAGAAGACTCCCAAAAAGAGTGTTGGGCGCTGGCTCTTTCCATTCGCCATCCTCATCCATGAAACGCTTAACAAATAAAACCTTTCCATCTCTACTTCTACATCCTATAACAGAGAATGCTTCGAACTCCTCGCAAGGTACTTCTTCATCTATGGCGAAGGCAGCATCCGTCACCGCTATAATCTCGTGCTCCCGCCCCTTCCGAATTCGCCTCTCAATTATATCTGAAACATATCTCATGTCAACATGGTATCCATCCAATATTATCTCTATGAATAGCGGCAGGGTAAGCGCCCCCTCATACGTTCCGCCACCATCAAATGGTTTAAAGGATTGCCCCATGGAGCCGTTAGTTATATGCACAATATATTTAAGCCCAGCTTCATAAGCATCTTTAAGCTGCTTAGCTGAGGCTTTAGAGTGCCCGCATCCTACAATAAACCCCTTTGAGCTCGCGTATCCTATTAGATCCGATCCGAAATCAGCCACTATATTAATCATTTTAACCCCACCAGTCTTCTCGAGCTTATCTAGGAGATCTTTCGCTTCAGGCATCCACGGCTCCACTATATATTCCCTCGGCTGGGCTCCGGCGCACTCCCTCCTTATAAATGTGCCCTCAACATGAAGCCCATCTATCCTAGTTCCCTCTAACCCATTTCTCCCGGAACACATATACCGCTTGACCGCTTCAGCATATTTTAGCAGCTTATCTTGTGGCATAGATATGGTGGCAAGTTTAGCTGATGTAACCCCGTACTTAACTAGCGAAGCCGCTATTCTCCCAAACTTACTCATATCCGGTTTACCGAGTAAACTTGGCAGGTCATGCACATGCTGGTCTCTAAAACCCGGAAGTATGAAAAGCCCTGAGCAATCTATTCTCTCACCGCTTTTCAATCCTTCGCCCAAATCCACTATCCTGTCACCTTCAATCACAACGTTAAGCTTCTTAAGCCCGCTGCGGGTCAACACTCTACCATCACATAATGTTATAGCTGACATGCTTAGCCCAGCAAACCATACCTGCTCAGAAGGTTCTCTAAAAAGTTTTTTGACTCTATGATGTCTGAATCTATGTCTCCATAGTAGCCGGATCCCCCTATATCAATTGCAATATAGCCCCTGTAGCCATGCTTATTAAGAGCTAGGATTAAAGCATCCCAGTCAACTGTGCCTCTTCCAGGCGGCAGATGATAGTTTTCTCTGCCATCATTGTCCGAGGCGTGCACATAAAATATCTTTGAGCCGAGCTTCTCAACCGATAGTGGAAGTATCTCCTTCTGAGCATGCAGGTGTCCAACGTCAAGCACGGCGCCAAAATTCTCTGAATCGACGGCATCAAGCAACCTCAACATGGCGTCAGTATTAGATATGTTTTCGCCCACCCTAGGTTCCAAACATAACTTCAGCCCCTCCTCCTTTGAAATACCGCTGCAGATTTTGAACGTTTCAACTATGTTAGACCAAAAAACCTTCCAGTTAAACTCTGGATCTACTTTAACTTTAAATTGTCGCCCGAAGCTTATAGCCTCTTTATACGGCAACTCGCCCACAAATTTCAGTGGTGGAGTGAAAGAGTCCAGTTGTATCATTTCGCAGTCTAAATGGCGGCAGATCTCGCAACTCTTCCTAAAATTATCTAGAGCCTTAGACCTAAGATCATTATTTAAACTAACTATGTCGGGGAAGATTGCGCATAAATTTATTATCCTGACGCCTAGATCCTTGCAAACTTTCCTAATCTCCCCATAACGCTCCTTATATTCCAGGAGTTGCTTTTCGCTTACTATCTCTACCTCAATGAATTTAAACCCTAAACCCGCCATCTCCTTAATGGCTTTTAAAGATTTCTCGAAGGATGGTGGATAACCATATTTAGTTATAGCATAAAGCCAAGCGCAGCTAACCTTCATATAGCAATACTCCTCACAGAACACTTTGCTTCTAACGCATATTTTATGTTTGTGCCACATATCTTTTATGCTTCTGCCGCCCCGCTTTCATTAGGGAAGTTAAAATTTATTAAGTAGATTGATTTTCAGATTTTCCAGGTATTGGAGAGATCAGGGAACACTGTATGGTTTTCGCGCCCTGGAGCCATATATCTTTGTGGCGCTGCAATGGCTGCGGAATATGCTGCAAAGAGTTTGAGGTAGTTTTAACTTTCAACGAATGGTTAAATATAACTAAGAAATATGGCGTAGGCGTCACGAAAGCTGGGTTAAACAAATTCTATATGGGGAAGAAGCCTGACGGCTCATGTGTTTTTCTCTACATGGCTCCAAATGGAAAATGGTTATGCGGGCTACAGGACACTAAGCCGCTAGCATGTAAACTCTGGCCCTTCAAGGTTCTTAATAAGCCGAAGTATGGTAATCCTAAAGAAGCCTTGTTCCAGTATTGCGGGCAAAACTTTTACATATATATAGACCCCTTCTGCCCCGGCATATACTGGGGTCAGCCGACCGCCGAACTAATTTATAAGGTGATTCCGGAATTCATAGAGATCGCGCTTGGAATTCGGCAAAAACAATTGTATTCAACAATGCAAATGGCGCCTAAATTCTTCATTATAAAAAAGAGAGATTATACGTTGATATAGCTGAAAGATTCTAGCGAACTATGGCTTCGCTGAAGAATCTGTTTATGGATGATAAAACTCTCGTCTCCCCGACAACCTTGAATTTACCGGTCAGCCTTATGTCCTCGGAGGAGCTTCCGATCATAACATTATATGTTCCAGGCTCAACTATGAGCCTCATGTATCGGTCGTAAAAGGCTAACTGATCCGTGAAGAGCGTGAAAACAACTTCCCTCTTTTCCCCAGGATCTAGTGTTAATCTCTTGAAGCCCTTTAACTCCTTTATGGGTCTAGCTACTGAGGCAACCTCGTCACGTACATATAGTTGCGCAACCTCGTCTCCTCTCCGATCACCAATGTTCTTAACCTCAAAAATAATCGAAACCTTTCCTGCAGGTTTAACCTCTTCCGGCTCTATTCTCAGCGCTGAATACTCAAATTTTGTGTAGCTTAACCCGTGCCCGAATGAGAAGAGCGGCTTCGCGCTCATGAAAACGTAATCCCTGAAGGATGAAGCCCTCCTGCTATAGTAGACTGGTATTTGACCAGCGTCTTGCGGGACACTTATAGGCAGTTTTCCGCCGGGGTTATAGTCTCCGAAAAGAACATCAGCTATAGCTGTCCCGCCCTCCTCCCCTGGGAACCAAGCTTCGATTACTGCTGAAGCCACTTCGGCAGCCCGCTTTATGGATAACGGTCTACCGTTCACTAAGACCAGTATTAGCGGCTTACCGAGCTTCCCCAGCTCTTCGAGAAGCTCCTCCTGAACGCCTGGCAATGAAAGACTGGCTTGATCCCTACCTTCGCCAGTTACTGCTGGAAGGCGAAATATTCCTGATCTTTCTCCCATAACTGCCACTATAACATCAGATTTTGAAGCAGCCTCTAAGGCTTCTTGGAACCCTTCTCTTGAAGGATCGTATATGTCGCAGCCTCTAGAGAAATAAACTGATGTTTGCGGTGAAACCTTACTTTTAATAGCTTCCAAAACGCTAACTATTCTAACCGCGTCCTCCTCGCAACTTAGGTGAAGCGTGTAACTATAGTCGCCTAAAAGCCCCCTCGTAGTGTCGGCATTAGGACCTACAACAGCTATTGCCCTCAAATCCTTTCTTAGAGGAAGAACACCATCATTTTTAAGCAGAATAATTGATTCTCTGGCAGCCTCCAGCGCTAGAGCTCTATCTTCGGGCGTATCAAAGGCTTTAAAAGCTGACTCAATGTCAACGTAAGGGTTATCGAACAGCCCTAGAAGGAACTTGGCTCTTAAAACCCGGGATACAGCTTCGTCGATTAAAGCTTCTGAAACGATGCCCTCTTTAACAGCGTTAAGTAGCGGTTCACCATAACACTTTATTCTTGGCAGCTCTATGTCTATACCGGCTTCAAGCGCCTGTACAGCAGCCTCCTTCTCGTCTGCGGCAACACCATGGAAAGTTTTAAGCATCTCTATGGCACCATAATCCGAGACAACGTATCCTTTGAAACCCCATCTATATCTGAGAATCTCGGTTAAAAGCTCCTTTGATGCGACGCACGGCACACCGTCAATGTCATGATAGGCGTTCATGAGAGAATAGGCTCCTGCTACCCTCACGGCAACCTCAAAGGGAAATAGGAAAACTTCTCTCAATTCCCTAAGCGAAACGTGGACGGGTGCACAGTTTCTTCCGCCTTCCGGAAAACCATGGGCAACAAAATGTTTAGGCGTAGCTATAACGCCTGAAGATAAGTCGTCGCCTTGAAGCCCCCTAATGTACGCTGCGCCAATGCTGGCAACCAGATATTGATCCTCCCCAAAAGTCTCCTCAGTCCTACCCCACCTCGGATCCCTACATACGTCGAGAACAGGGGCGAGCCCCTGATGAGCTCCAACCGTCCTCATCTGCCTTCTTATGGCGGCAGTAACTCTTTGAACAAGTTCCGGATTCCATGTGCTCGCTAATCCAATCGCCTGCGGGAATGTTGTTGCGCCATAAGCCATTAACCCGCTCAAACACTCCTCATGTATTATCGCCGGTATGCCTAACCTAGTCTCCTTAATCAAAAACCTCTGAATATCGTTAGCTGCCTCCGCTATTTTAGCAGGTTCTCTAGGAGAATCGCGGCTTCCAGCTAGGCGCGTGATCTGACCAATACCCTTGCCAATAATTTCCTTAGCCTTCTCACGGGAAAACCTGCCATTCTCTAAAACCTCTGAAGAAGAAACAGAACATAGCTGCGCAATCTTTTCTTCAATAGTCATTTTACGAATCAAATCCCTAACTTTACTTTCCACCCCAACACCCAACGGCAACCCCTCAAAAGTTAATGTATCTGTAGGCATAGTCTTAAAAAATTAACATAAGATTTATAATGGCAAGATGCGCAAAAATAATTGACCAAAATACATGCATGGTGAGAAGGGCCGGTCGTCTAGCTTGGTTAGGACGTCTGCCTGACGGATGAAATCCAGGAGGCGCAGAAAACCAAAAGATAAAAAGGTTCTGCAAGGTCGCCGGTTCAAGTCCGGCCCGGCCCACCAAAATTTTAGTTCAAGTCCCTTCAACATAACTGCTTCTTTTTATTTCTATTTTAGCGTATTAAAATACGTAGGAATAACGCTGTTATCTCTTATTTTCTCCTTCATTTAACTAAGAAACTTTAAATATGGTATGCCAAGTGTTTTTCATGCAAGACAATCACACTTAAATTGAACTTGTTTTGGTGCGGCCGCCGCATTTGAACCGGGATTTCCCCGAGATTTCCAGAATCTCGTTAATGAAGTAAAGTATTTTATATAGTAATTTCTGTGGTTGTTATTACGTTGGTGTACTTTTTGGCGGTATTTATGAGCCTCTTGTCGTCGGTTACTAGGGTTAATTTGTTTCGCGCTGCGATATGGATGTAGGATGCATCGTAAATGGTTATCCCCTCTTTTATGGCTATTTCTAGCGCCTCTTTTTCAGAGCCTCTCATCGTATATAGGTCTAGCACATTAAAAATATTGGATAGTAGCTCGATTAATCCATAGGCTACCTCCACCCTTATTCTCTTAAGCATGTAGCACTCCTTTCAAACCGCATTAATAGATTCGTAGATGGCGAGGTCTATAGTGCATCCCTTTGCGAAAACCTTTACATTTCCCCTCTTCACGAGATTCAGTATAGCACTCGCGTCGTAGAGGTACAGAGCTACCTACCGTCCCTATCTTCCCGTATCATCCTAACTATTTCTTCGTCAGGTATATGGGACATCTCTCTAGATAACTCTCTGGATAACTTCTCTAGCTCCTCAAGCATCCGCCTTTTAACCTCCTCCTCAAGGGCTCTCCTAATAATGGAGCCAGGCTTTATATTATATTTATCCAGAAGCTCCTTCAACCTCTTTGGAACCTTAGCGGATACTGTAACATACCCCACTCAAAGCACTCAAGTAGACATTATGGTAGACTTATATAAAGTTTTCCTATTTGTATACATGAAAAGAGAAGCGACGATTAAAGTTGCGCCAGCCTATAAATGGATCTAAAACCCATTCTCCAGTCTTTGTAAGGAATCTAATGATAAGCTCCATTAATCTCGGAGGTTTACTTGCGCCTAACTTCTGTCTTAACTCATGTTTAAATTCAAGAGGATAGCTTGCCATTATTACTGATTTCGTGAAGAAAAGCCATTCGGAACCAGTAAGCTCATTTAGTTTATTTTGGGGATCTACTTTTTCTAGCCTTGCAGGTTTATAATTACAAATTACGTACTCATGTTCGCTTAAGAGACCTGTTGCAATTACATTGCAAACATATTTATTTAATCAATTTTCTTTATTGAATTTACATCTGTTGCTAAAGACAAATATAGGATGTTAAGCATTAATAATGTTAATGAAGCCATAATGAGTGACTGTAATGGGCTCTGAAGATGTTAAGTTTAGGATGCTTAAAGTACTTAATGAAATGCTTGAAGTTTATGCGAGACTTCTTGAATTAATCATTAATATTGAGGAGGAAGAAAAGAGGCCGATTGAAGAGGTTATTAAGGAAACTTTCTCTATTGAAAGCTTAAGTGCATTGGCCTTAAAGCTTCCGCCAGAAGTTCTTGGTAAGCTATTTGCTTTCATACTGCGTGTCTCGAGTCTATTCACAATATATAGAGATCCATTAAAACTGTCTTTGGAAGACAAGAAGAAGTGTCTGAGAGATTTGAAGGAAGCGATGGGAATGTTCAAAGACCTACTTGACTCTCTGGAAAGGTTTAGAACTAGGTGAAGAATATGCTAGAACCTTTTTACACATTCTCAATTTATGAAATCATTTCCTCACCAATTAGGAATATTCCTCAGAGAATCACTGACTTAATTGAGATATCCTGTCTTTCCCAGTGGAACCTTTTGAAGGAATCATTTAGCGGGGTTCTAGCCGAGATTATTAGCGAGTGGCCAGAGGTTCTTACGGTCGTCTCTCGGCTATATAGGGGAGAAGCCTTGAGCAATGAGGATAAACTGTGGATTAAGGAGATTGTAGAGGAGACTGGATGGGATGAAGATGCCGTTATAGATGAGCTCAGGAACATAGGCACAGACCCGTCTGAGAGAGCCGACAAATACAGAGAGCTCTGCGAAAAATATTTCGAGGAGGCTAATAAGCACAAAGAGGAGGGAGACACCAAACAAGCAGGAGAGAAAATGTGGGGTGCTATCACAGCCCTAATAAAGACGTATGCGGCAGCTAAGCGCACCCCAATTATACACTGGGACCACGGAAAACTAATAAACTTTATACTCAACAATATTGAAGAGGAATACAGAGACCAGTTTCTGCGCGCATTTCAAGGAGGTGAGGAGCTCCATAGGCATTTTTATGAGGGACACCTTAGCAAAGAAGCATTCGAAAGAATGTGGGAGGATGCCATAAAGTACTTTAAAAGGGCTAAGGAAATAACAATGATAAAATTAAGGGATAACCGTTTAAGTAAAAATTTTCGAATATAAAGGAAATCGGAAAATCATCTCATGAAAGGGGTTAAGCTCATATCTGGGCATTAAAGGTTAATGAAATATCTGAAAAGCATCGT
>Ga0209394_1000751_pt1 | contig 22888 bp, 19 predicted proteins | sample JNZ201metaG_FD_184122 | JGI IMG/M metagenome (GOLD analysis project Ga0209394, IMG submission 184122) | Hot spring microbial communities from Jinze hot spring, China to study Microbial Dark Matter (Phase II) - JNZ 20120812A (SPAdes) (version 3) ... | reverse complement strand
CTCTTTATCGATCCCCTGAATGCTCTCATCGGGTTTCTCAGACTTCTGAGAAATGATAGCCTATCTCTTATCTCGAGCGGAGAGATTGCTTCCTCCCACATCTCCGCCTCCTCGAAGTCGACGGAGTATTGGAATGCGTTTGACGGCTCTCCGATCACGTGGAATCTCTGCTCCTCTGTTATTGGATGCGCCGGCCCCGCTAAGACTCCCCTCCCCATGAACCCCTTTCTCTCCGCCTCGGTGACGTAGAAGATTACCTTGTCGCCCTTCTCAAGTCTCCTGAGGTTTAATGCTCTCGCGCTCAGGGACCAGAACTTGTTTCTCACCCTGTTTGATAGGACCTCGCTGGCGGGGATTATTCTGCCCATGTGCACGTGATCTTTCACGATGAAGATCCAGTAATTGACCATGCCTTATTCGGGTGAAATCGATCCTATAAAAATTTAGTTGAGCTTTATTCTCCTCCAAGGCTTCTCCTCGGAACCCTTCCTCGCGTAGTCATCCAAGCTTATTCCCATTTTCTCTGCCCTTCTTCTCATCGCCGCCAGCGTCGGCTCACCGTATTCCCTGACCGCTTCAACCAGAAGCTTTCCGATCCTTTCATCACCTCTCGCTATCAGTGCTTGGAGATATGCCTGCCTTATCCCATCTGTGGCCAGCATTCCACCGAGCTCCCTTTTCAGAAACTTGAGCTTCCTCCTCAGGCTTCTCTGATCCTCGAGCTCCTCGTCCTCCATCGGGGTATGGGGCTTTGGGACGAATGGGTTCGCGCTCACCCTCACCTCAAATCCCATGCTCTTCACCTCCTTGATCAGCTTCACCACCTTCTCCAAGTCGCTCAGCGTCTCTCCCGGAAGCCCGAACATTATGTAGAGCTTTATCTTGGATATTCCGATCTTCTTGAGTAGCCTGCAAGCCTCGAGGAAGGATTCATCGGAGAAGCCTTTGCCAATTCTATATCTGATCTCCTCGCAACTCTCCGGAGCTATTGTTATAGTCTTCTCGCCGCTCTCCGCCAAAGCCTCCAGAAGATCCTCGTTCACCGCATCGGCTCTTAGGGAGGGCGCTATCAGCCTGAAGCCCCTCATCCTCCTGATCTCCCTCACCGCCTCTATGAGGGCATCGAGCCTGCTGTATCTTGAGAGGTCGCTCGCTATCAGCACCACGGCCTCGTAGCCTCCCCTCATGATTCCCTCCCGCATCACGCCCACCAGCTGTTCCAGGCTCCTCTCCCTGTATGGCGCGTAGAAGCTTCTTCCCAGGCAGAAGAGGCAGCTCCACCCGCATCCCCTGCTCACGTCGAGCATGAGCGCGTCGCCGAATACGCTCTGCACGCTCGATACTTGGAGCGCGGGGAGAAACGTGTCGAGATTGCGTGGATATGCTCTTCTCGCCGTCTCGGAGACCTGTGGAACGAATACTCCCTCTAGTCGCGCTAGATCCTCCAGCCCCACTCCATCCATTATTCCCTCGATGAGCTCCATGAGACCGCTCTCGGCCTCGCCTATGTAAACGTAGTCCGCGATTTCTTTGAGCGGGAATGGGTTGCACGTGCACGGGCCCCCAATTATCTTGGGCTTATCGAGTAGGTTCAGCCTGATGATTTTGCGGATTATCTCAAGGAGATCCGGCTCGTAGTGGTAGCTGAACATTATCAGGTCGAACTCCCTGAGGTGGGAGCCCGTCTCGATGCTCCTATCACTCTCCGCGGTGAAGCGCTCGCAGTATATCCTGTCGTCGAGGTTTAAGAGGTGGTAGATTATTCTGAGGCCGAGGTTTGATATCGCGACCTTATACGTGCTCGGGTAGATTAGGGCTATCCTTAGCCTGCCCCTCACCTTCTTTCTCACGGCAAACTTCTCATCCAGCATCGGGCCTCCTGCTCGCCCTTCTCCACACAGCACCTTCGAGCTTTTAGCTATAAAGCTTTGAGCCCCTCGCCCGGTTAGGTTTTTCAAACCGCCCGTAATCCTGTGAGCTGGGAGAATTTTGAGCAAGATAGTCCTTAGCGAGGATTTGAAGAGCTATCTCAGCAGGCTTCCGGACATAGAGCTAGATCTCCTGCTCGAGGCTTATGAGAGGCCGCTCCCCGAGGCTTTCAGGATTAATACCCTGAAGGCTTCCGAGGAGAAGATCCTGGAGAGGCTGAGGTCTAGGGGGTATGCTGTGGAGCCGATTCCATGGGCTAGGCACGGCTACGTGGCCTCCGGCGGCGAGGATCTCGGAAAATCTCTCGAGCACATGCTCGGGCTCATCTATATTCAGGGGCCCGTCTCGATGGCGCCCGTCGAGGTTCTCGACCCGAGGCCGGGCGAGATAATCCTAGACCTGTGCGCCGCGCCGGGGAGCAAGAGCACGCAGATAGCTCAGCTGCTACGGGGAGAGGGAGTCTTAGTGGCGAACGACGTGAGTTTCGAGAGGGTTAAAGCGCTCTCATCAAACCTGCAGAGGTTCGGCGTCCTGAACTGCGTCATCACGCTCGCGGATGGGCGGAAGTACTCGAGCTTCGCCCGGGAGCTCTTCGACAAGGTTCTCGTGGATGCTCCGTGTAGCTCACTCGGGATAGTGAGTAAAAGCTGGGGGATAGCAAGGTCGTGGTCCATCGGGATCGTCAAGAGGCTTAGCGAGCTTCAGAAGAAGCTCATTCTAGCTGCTTTCGACTGCCTTAAGCCCGGCGGCATCCTAGTATACTCGACGTGCACGCTGACCATCGAGGAAAACGAGCTCGTGGTGAACTGGCTTCTCGAGAGCCGGGAGAACGCGAGGGTCGAGGAGATAAAGCTCAATGGCCTGAGATATAGGCCCGGGATAACGGAGTATGATGGGATGAGGCTGGATGACGAGTTGTCGAAGGCCATTAGGATCATGCCTTATGATAACTGGGCTGAGGGATTCTATATCGCGAGGATAGTGAAGGAGGCGGGATGATGAGGGTGCTGACATCGGCCGAGAGAAAGTATCTCGTCAGGAGACTTATGGATCAGCATGGCGTCGAGGATGCCTTTGAAGGCCTCATGCTCATCCGGTCCGGTCAGGGGAGGATAAGGGCCGCGACCAAGGAGGCTTATGAAGTCGCTTGCAGGCTGAGAAAGGTTCAGCAGGTTGGACTCTATGTCGCGAAGATCGTGAAGGGCGATGTTGTGCTCTCGATAGAGGGAAGCCAGCTGCTCGGCAGCGCGATAACGAGAAACGCCGTGGAGCTGAGCGAGGAGGAGGCTGAGGAGTGGATGAAGGCGGCGCCGATACAGAAATCCGGGAAATTCGAGGGAAAATATGTTGTGGCGAGATGCGGCGACTTTTATCTCGGATCCGGGAGGGTCTCGAGGGATGGGAAGATCTATCCGCAGGTGGCTAAGTGGAGGCGCATCCCCGAGGAGTAGAGGGGCCGCTCACCCGGACTCTATTGTTATCCTATAAGGCGTGTATCTGTCGGCGTAGTAGACCACGTAACCCGCCCTCAGCCCGGCCTCCTCGAATCTACTCACCTCGAGCCTCAGCTCTATAGCCGGGTTAAACCATCCATCAACGAAGCTGAACGTGCATGCCGTGAAAAGCAGCCTACCCCTATGCTCCGCTGGTATCTCGCCGAGCAGCTTGGAGAGATCTTGCTCGTAGCTGAAGAACGACGTATTGCTCTTCTCCATGTAATATAGCCTGCTGATGAGCGGAGCGGTCTTGAGGACCACGTAATCGGAGAGCTCCAGAAGCTTCAAGATATCATCTCCACGCGTTATCTCCGGTCCCTCGATGAAGACCAGCATGGATTTTTTCCTCAAATTCTCGAGGAGCGGAATGATGTGCTGAATCCTATTGCTTGAGGAGATTCTCCAATCATCCCAAGCCATCAAATAGACCCCGTCGAATCCGAAGTCCACGACGGCTTTCTCAAGCCTGCTAGAGAAGAATTCCGCGTAGCTAACACCGTATATGCTGTTGTTAAAGAGCAGGAGTTTTCCGGAGCCCACCAGGTTGGGATGCTCTTCAAGCCAGCGCACATCAAATCCCTGAACACTGTATTTGTATATCGGCCCCTCAGCCTTCAAGTAGACTCCGAGAAGCACCTTGACTCCACGCGACTTGAGGCCTTTAACAAGCCATAGCAGGTCTGATTGAGTCCACCTATCCGCCTCGACCCTGAACCTAAAATACCTAGTCACGTCTCGGCCGGGCTCGAAGCCATTATAGGTATTGATGAAGTCCGGGGACATCACGAGGACGACGTGCGTGACGTTATAATGTTTCAAGAACTGGTTTATGCTCTCCTCTGATGCCGGCATGAATGCCGAGTCCGGGCTCTCCGGAACACCTACTCTGATCGGGTGATTTGGTAGCGTTACCCCGAGTGGGGGCGGCATAACCGATGCTAGGCCGAGCAGGATCACAATCATGTATAATAGTATGTTCCACCTGCTGAGGTACGCTGTATCATATTTCGGGAGGCCAAGATAATCCATCATCAAGGCTAGAAGCCTCGTTCCCCCGAATATCCCGGAGGCTATGTTCACGATGTATGGTAGCCCAACCTCATAGCTTTCGGGGACATAGAGCCTGCCGATGTATGTGGGGCTGAAGCCCGCTAAAATTATCCAAGCGCTCGCGATCCAGGCGGCCGCCGAGATTATCAGCATCATGAGATTTCTCCCGACGTTTTTTGAGCCCCATAGATTTTTGGACATGAGTATCATGGGGATGAGGAAGTTCATGTGCTGGATGTTGACCTTCGGGGATGTCGCTAGGAATGATGTGATCGTGAGCGTCAGCGCCCATATCATGCTGTGATCATCGGCCTTCATCCTCCTTGCGATGAATATCATCACAATGCCGAAGGCTATTAGCGGAATGAACCAGAAGCTCGAGAGGTTTATGAGCGCGGATAAGGCCATCCAGTAGGTGAAGCCGCCGACGCTTTTAGCGTGGAGAAGTATCGCCCTCAAATACTCCACCGGAGTCGTCAAGAATGGCGTTGAGATCGCTAGGAAGGTCGCCGAGGCCGGGAGTATCAGCTTTAGGGCAGCTTCTCCGAGGCCGCACTCCCTCCGCTTGAGCAAGTAGATTACAGCCGGGATTAGTATCAGGGCTGGAACCAGCTTGATTGCCGCCCCGACCCCGGCCATTACCCCGGATAGGATGAGCCTCCGCCTGAGCAGCATGTGGATCGCGAGCAGCTGAAAGAGGACTGCCATGGAGTCGAACATGCCCCAGAATGATGATATGAAGTAGGTGATCGGGTTGAAGAGCCATATCGCCGAGGCCATCAACGACTTGCGCTCATCGAAGTCTAGCTCCCTCATTATCCGGTAGATCGCGATTGCGGATGCTATGTCGGCGAGAATTATTGGAAGCTTTATCATGAAGATCTTGAAGGATGTTCCCCCGCCTAGGAGCGCGACGATTATCAGCCAGTAAAGCCATGCCGGCGGATATGCGTAAAACCCCCATGGATACTCGACATAATCTCCAAACCTGTATATGTTCGGGTCCTGTAAGCCGAGCTCGCCCGACTTAAACCAGATATACATGTCCCATGGATGAGCGTAGAATGGCGCCGGGATCAGGCGGGCCGCAGCGCCCATCAACAGTATGATGAGCAGCTTCCTCCTAGCGGATAGCATTCCGCGGATAGGGTTACGAGAGCATTTTATATCGGTTACCCCATCATCACGCTCGACGCCGATGAGCGGGAATTGGATCGAGTTCCTATTCTATAGGGGGCCCTCCTTCGTTGGAGCTGGCGCGAGCTTTGAGGAAGCTGATTACGCCGCTTTCGGCGTGCCCTTTGATGCCACGGCGAGCTATAGGCCCGGGTCTAGATTCGGCCCCCTCAGCCTGAGAGTCGCGTCAGAGTATCTCGAGCTCCCCGCAGAGAAGATGATAAGATTATGCGATCTAGGTGATCTTCACCCGACCAATAGCGTTGAGGTGATGCTTCGGAGAGTCGGCGAGGCGGTTGAGAGGATCGAGGAGTCCGGCAGGATACCGGTGATTCTCGGTGGAGAGCACACGCTGACCCTCGGATCGGCCTCGAGGCTTAGGAGCATGGGATGCCTGGTGATACTCGACGCCCATCTCGACATGAGGGATGAGTTCATGGATACCAAGATCAATCACACGACGTGGCTGAGGAGGCTTCTGGAGGAGAGGAGGATTGAGCGCGTGATAGTGGCCGGGGCCAGGGCATACGTGGACGAGGAGTTCGGCGCAGCCGATGAAATGGGCATCCACATCATCACGAGCACGGAGATCTTCATGGATCTCAGGGGCGCCATGAAGAAGCTCGAGGCGCTTACATCAGGCCTGGAGAACATATACCTGAGCATCGACGTTGATGTGCTCGACCCTGGTTATGCGCCGGGCGTCAGCAACCCGGAGCCTGGCGGGATCGCGCCGATACATCTGTACGAGCTCATCAAGCTGGTGGCGGGGAAGGGGCTCGCCGCCCTAGACATCGTCGAGGTTAATCCGCTCTTCGATGATGGGTCAGCAGCTGCTTGCGCGGTTTATGCCGCCTACTATGCCATGCTATCGTCTACCACCTCCTCCTGAGCTTCGCGATGAAGAAGCCATTGCAGTAGTCTTTGTGCGGGTAGAGGCGCCTGGCTTCAGCCAATCCCCTCAATCCATCCATGCCGAGCCTCGGCTCCAGGTCCACCAGCTCGAACTCGGGATGAAGTTTGAGGAAGTCCTCGATGAGGAGCTCATTCTCCTCGAGCGAGATGCTGCAGGTCGAGTAGATTATGTGGCCGCCCTTCGCGACGTGTGGCGCGGAGCTCTCGAGCATCTTCGCCTGAAGCCGCGCGAACATCTTGATATGCCTCGGCTTCACCATCTGCCTGTATATCGGCTCCCTCCAGAAAAGGCCCGTGGAGCTGCATGGCGGGTCGAGGAGAATAGCGTCGGCCTCCATGTTCAGGGGAAGAGGCGCCGTGGCATCCGCTACCACGTCCTCCACGATCCTCAGCCCAGCTCCTCTAACCCTCCTTAGATGTGTTCTGAGCCTGCTCGTCGAGGAGTCCATCGAGATTATCAGGCCCCTATTCCTCATCCTGATTCCCGCGAGAATGGTCTTGGAGCCCGGCGCGGCGCAAATATCGAGGATCCTCTGACCCGGTCTCGGATCCAGCGCATGGACAGCGTAATAGCTTGACAGATCCTGGATCAGGAACAGCATTCTCCTAGTGAGCGATATCAGGCTCCTCGTATCCTCCACATGATCGAGCACGTAGAGGCCTGGAAGCCTTCGATCCGGGGTCAGGCGAACACCACCTCTCTCGGCTTCCTCTAGAATTCTCTCCGGGGATGCGAGAAGCGTGTTCAGCGCCACGTATGTTCTCGGCTTATTCTCATCCTGGAATCTTAGCAGCTCGCGCGCCCCGGCTCTTCCCAAGACTCTTGCCGCGAGCTTGATAAACCACGGCTGATAACCCGGGCGTATTTGGAGGCCGAGCCCCGCGCTTTGAATAGATCTTATCATCCCTATCCATGGCTCGACGCCTTTTGGCCAAAGCCTGCCCATCAGCCTCCGGAGGGCGTCCACGAGCTCCTTCGGATCGCCCAGGTTCAAGCCGGCCTGGATTGAGCACAATAGCAGGCTTAGCAGTATTACTGAGTCTTGGTCAAGCTTATCTCGGGAGAGCTTTCTCAGGAGGCTGGAGGCCTGATAGCCCCCCAAGGCATATAGGTGGAGCATCTTGCGGGCGAGCCTCAGGGCTCGGATCCTCGGCTTATACTCCCGATAGGAGGCGTAGAGGGCTGATTTGAGGGAGATTTCCTGCTCCAAGTGCCTTTTAACAGCCGCGAATGCTAGAGAGACCGCCTCAGCCGCCTCGACACTCATCCCTTATCCTATCCTCTTGCGGCTCCTGCAACATTCAAGCATCTAAAACCCTATATTAGCCTGATGCGGGTAAATGATCTGGAATGCCCCAGACGCGGCTCGACGAGCATATTCACCACGACATCTACTTCCTGATAGGGTGCAGTTATGATGGAAAGGCTGGGAAGGCCTATCTCAAGCTCCTGAACCCCGAGACTCAGGAGGTCAAGCTGGTATACGATGAGAGCGGGCATAAGCCCTACTGCTATGTCAAGGAGGCGATCGAGGAGGTTAAGGGGCTCGGGCTCCCCGGAGTCGTGGAGCTAACACGTGAAAGAAAGTATGATCTCCTGAGAGATCGGGAGGTCGAGTTGACGAAGATAATCGCAAGCGATCCACTGGCTATAGGCGGTAGCAGCAGCTCGATAAGGGAGAGGATAAAGGCCTGGGAGGCCGATATACCATATCACCTTTGCTACCTCTATGATATGAAGCTCACGCCATGCATGCCATACATACTCTCGGATAATAAGCTGAGCGAATATCTGCCTAGCGACGAGAGGATCGGGGAGATCGTGGAGAATGTCTTCGGCGACCTGCCGGATGAGGAGAAAAGGCTTCTAGCAGAGTGGATAAGTCTCTTCGAGGCTGATCAGCCTGCATTCAAGCACCTCTCGATGGATATAGAGGTCTTGTCGCCGGTCGCGACCAGAGTTCCGTCGCCGAGCAAGGCTCGAGATAAGGTCGGGACAATAGCCTTCATCGGAAGCGATGGTAGGAGGGAGGTCTACCTGCTCAGAACGCCGAAGCTGGGAGACGTCTCGAGCACGAGCATCTACGAGGTCAAGGTATATGATGATGAGGCCGAGATGCTCAAGGACGCCTTCGAGGTCGTCCAGCAATACCCAATACTAGCGACATTCAACGGCGACGACTTCGATCTACCATATCTCAGGCATAGGGCCGAGGCCCTGAAGATCCCAAAGGAGCAGATCCCGATAGTCCTTGGGAAGGAGGGCGCATCGCTGAGACACGGGATACACATAGACCTCTACAAGTTCTTCATGAATAGGAGCATACAGGTTTACGCCTTCGACAACAAGTATAGGGAGCACACTCTCGAGGCTATAGCCCATGCGATACTGGGTAAGGGTAAGATCGCGCTGGAGAAGCCGATCGGGGAGCTGTGTGGAGAGGAGCTGGCGAGATACTGCTTCCAAGACGCTCTCCTCGTCCATGAGCTCCTCACGATGGATAACGAGCTAATTCTCAAGCTCCTAGTCGTCCTCTCGAGGATAAGCAGGATGCCGATGGAGGACGTATGCAGGCATGGCGTATCGGGGTGGATCAAGAGCCTCCTCTACTTCGAGCATAGGAGGAGAGGATATCTGATACCGAGACATGATGAGCTCCTCGAGGAGAAGGGAGTAATCTCGACGAAGGCGATCATCGAGGGGAAGAAGTATAGGGGCGCGATAGTCGTCGAACCCGTCCCCGGAGTGCACTTTGACGTAACGGTCCTGGACTTCTCATCCCTTTATCCATCGGTTTTGAAGGAGTGGAATCTCAGCTATGAGACCGCTAGATGCCCGCACCCGGGGTGCAGGGATAACGTCGTCCCGGAGACCAGCCACTGGATATGCAGGGAGAGGAGGGGGATTCAGAGCGAGGTGATAGGATGCCTCAGGGACATAAGGGTTAGATGGTATAAGCCGAAGAGCTCGGATAAAAGCCTCCCCGAGAGCCAGCGAAGATGGTATGGCGTCGTCCAGAGAGCTCTCAAGGTCTTCCTAAACGCGGCTTACGGCGTCTTCGGATTCGAGGAGTTCCCGCTTTACTGCCCGCCCGTTGCCGAGAGCACGGCAGCGATAGCGAGATACGCGTTCAGGAGAACGGTCGAGAAGGCGGTGGAGCTGGGGATCCAAGTGCTATACGGCGACACGGACAGCCTCTTCATAAAGACCGATAATGAGGAGCTGATAAACGAGCTAGTCTCATGGGTCAAGAAGGAAATGAAGCTCGACTTGGAGCTCGACAAGAAGTACAGGTACGTGGTCTTCTCGCAGAGGAAGAAGAATTATCTAGGCGTCACCGATAAGGGCGTCGTCGATGTCAAGGGGCTCACGGGAAAGAAAGCCCACATCCCCAAGTTCATAAAAGATTCTTTCGAGGAGATGCTGGAGATACTCGGGGGGGTCAGGAACGAGGAGGAGTTCGAGCGCGCGAAGAGGAGGATCGAGGAGCTGATTCGAGCCAAGTATCAGGCCCTTAAGAAGGGGGAATACAACTTGGAGGACTTATCCTTTCAGGTCATGCTTTCGAAGAGCGTGGACAGGTATGTGAAGACGACCCCGCCCCACGTCAAGGCCGCCAGGAAGCTCATCAGCCGAGGAATATCTATTGTTCCCGGAGACATAATAGCCTACGTCAAGACCAAGGATAGCGATGGCGTGGAGCCCCTAGAATTCGCTAGAAAAGATCAAGTGGATGTCGATAAGTATGTCGAATACCTCTTATCGACGTTCGAGCAGGTCTTGGATGCGCTTGGAATAGACGTGAACAAGATAACGGGCATGACGAGCCTGGAATACTTCATCTAGCGGCCTCGCGGCTCCCACGATATTTATCCAGCCCCGTCTTGGGATGTGAGGAGGATGTTGCGAGTCGAGTGCATCCCCGTCGGCAGGCTATTATCGAATTCCTACCTACTTTATGATCCGGAGCTTGGAGATGGAATAATAATCGATGCAGGAGATGATGCGGAGAAAATCATCAAGATCGTCGATGAACGCGGTGTCGAGGTTAAGGGGATTTACCTGACTCACGGCCACTTCGACCACGTGCTCGGCGTCCGGGATCTGAAGGAGGATCTTGGATGCGGCTTCTACATCCATGAGGGCGATGCGGCGATTCTCTCACGAGCCCCGGCCGACGCAAAATACTTCTTGGACATGGAGGTTGATCCGCCGCCCGAGCCCGATGAATGGATATTTGACGGGCAGATCTTGCGCGTCGGAGACCATGATGTCAGGGTGATTCATACGCCTGGACATACTCCCGGCAGCGTCTGCTATTTGGCTGAGGAGATGATCTTCACGGGAGATACGCTCTTCGCCGGATCAATCGGTAGAACGGACTTGCCGGGTGGAAGCCTCCAGAGCTTACTGAGCTCGATAAGCGCAAAGATCCTGAGCCTCCCGGATCATTACGCTGTTTACCCCGGGCATGGGCCCTCATCGACAATAGGCGCTGAGAAGATGCTAAATCCATTCTTGAGATTTATGAGAGACCGATAGTAGCACGTCGAAGCCCTAGCTCCTTACCTCGCATATGGGGTTCTCAGACTCCATGAAGATGTCGAGGGAGAGTTGCGCTATCCTCTGAGCTATTGACTGGATTATAGTTAGGGTGGTCTCGGCTTGAGCTATCAAGGCTATTAATTGCCTATCCTTCGGAGGAGTTTCCTCGACCTCCTCCCTCAGGATCCCCGCGAGGTGCTCTTTTGGGAGGCTTAAAATCGAGTGCGCTTGCTCCGGATCTAAGGAGAGATAGGCTCTGATAGCTCCATCAATGAGTCTTGATGACTCGTCGAGCGCCCTCCTCAATCCATTGTACGTCGTGGAGTCCGCCCATACCTTCTTCCCCAGCATGGATGCTCGCTTGGCGAGCTCCAAGATGACCTCGGCGAGAGAATCCATCAAGTTCTCCAGGATTATCGAGGAGTATATGTGGGGCGGGTTTTGGAGCTTGAGAAACCTCCCCAGCTCCCTCCTCCTGAAGTAGGTCATCATGAGCCTGGCATGCAGCTGGAGAAGCTCGCCAATGCGCCGCCTCAAGGTCTCGATATAGGGTATGAGGTCGTATCTCCCGGTCTCGAGAAAGTTCGAGAGAGTATTGAGCATCTCGGAGACAATGATATAGCTCCGCTTAACGAGATCATCGGCCGGGAATCGGGAGTAGTCGAGAATATTTCGGAGAATTAGCTCGGAGTTTTGGCCCTGATCCAGCTCGAAGCCCGGAAGGCCCTCGATAAGGCTCTCCAAGCTCCTAGATAGCTCATGGATCGGGCTCTTCGAGCAGCTTACCTGGACCACGTCATAGCCAACCCTATAGCTCGCCAAGATTATCGCTCCGAGATGATCGAGATCCCTGCAGAGATCAGCATTTATCCTGCATAGGCTCCTCCTCAGCCTAGCCTCTGGCGGGCTAAGCCTAAGACTACCATCAATGCCCTCGCTTATCTCGAGGATATCGCCGGGTTTCAACCCCATTCTAAGAACCCAGCTCTTCGGGATGGAGATAGAGTAGCTGGCCCTACCGACTACCTGAAGCCTCCGGAAGACCCTCTCCGCTCGGCCGCCTCTCATGGTCTCTACTTACTTTATGTAGAAGATTATAGATAAGGTTTATTTGGAGGAAGAAATGCCCTCATGCGGGGGTGAAGGGTCGGGATGCTGTTTCTGGATAACAAGCCTCAGATGTCTCTGAGGAGGAGCTACGCCAATGGCTACAAGTACTGCTCTAGGTGCAGGATATACTATCTCACGGATAGCGTCAGGTGCCCGTACTGCGGGATTCTGCTGAGGAACTCGCCTAGGAAGAAGAAGTCCCTGAAGAACGCCAAGGTCGTCAAAGTTCCGAATCAGCTTCTGAAGGAAGCCGAGAAGATCGAGATAGAGGTAAAGACCAAGGCTTAAGGCCGTAAATCCGGCGCCCATTTCTTAGGGCTAGCACAAGCTGTTTAGCGGTACCTATCGCAGCGTATCCTCTAGAGAATCTACCCCGTATCGCTTGCCGGAGGGCCGGGGTTAAAGGCTTATCTCGGCTTCCCGCATATATTCAGGGGGCTATGAGGCTCTGGCTGCTCGACCTAGCATCAGAGCAGGATGGAGGGCCCGTGATAGCGCTCTGGATGAAGGCGGGCGACGGATCAACCTGGCTGGCTAGAGCGAGGTATACTCCAAGCTTCTATCTTGTCGGGAATCTGGATGGGGCTGCTGAGTTATTAAGGGCTGAGGGCCTCAGGTTTGAGAGGTGCTCTCGGAGGGTTCGCGGGAAACCTGTTGAGGCTCTAAGGGTCTACGTGGATAGGGAGGATCTGGAGGATTATGCTGGGAGGCTTTTGAGGAGGATGCCGGCGCTGGAGGCCTATGAGGATGATGTCCGAATCACCGTCAAGTATCTAATGGATGCGGGTCTGAGGCCGTGCTCCTGGCTCGAGGTCGATGGCTTGGACGCGGGCGCCGAGGATGGCGTCCGGGTTCTCGAGTGCCGCGAGGTCAGGGAGGCGGATGAGGCTCCGCCGCCGGCGCTCAAGGTCATGTCCATGGATATGGTGGTCTTCGGCGAGAAGGGTTCTCCGAGGGCTGAGCGGGATCCCATTCGGCTGATAACCCTCTGCTTCGATGATGGGAGAATTATCCAGCTCGAGGGCGATGAGGCCGAGATCATTAGATCCTTCATCTCGACTGTGCGCGAGGCCGATCCAGACATCATCGTCGGCTTCGGCTCGAATAGATTTCAGTGGAGCTATCTCGCGGAGAGGGCTAAGAGGATTGGCGTTAGGATGGCTGTTGGCAGGCTGGGAGCCGAGCCCAGGATGAGCGTGCACGGCCACGTCTCGATACGCGGGAGGCTCAACATAGACCTCGAGGACATGGCCAGGGATATACCGGAGCTCACCGTGGAGACGCTAGAGGAGTTCGTGAGATATCTCGGCATAGACGCGAGGCTGGATACGATAGAAGAATATGAGCTCGGCGATCTCTGGAGGGAGGACAGGCGGCGGGTTAAGGATTACTCGGCTCAGAGGTCTGAGGCTATTCTAAGGGCATTCGACGCCATCAGGGAGTTCGTCTTCAGCCTGAGCGAGCTGACAGGCATGCCCGCCGACTACGTTCTGACGGCCTCCGCCGGCTTCAGGGTTGAGAGCTACTTGATGAGGCTGGCCCCCCGAGCTGGCGAGCTCATCCCGAGGAGAACCGAGATCGCGCACGTGAGTTATCCCGGCGGCCTCGTGAAGGAGCCTATAAGAGGCATGCACGAGGACGTCGCGGTCCTAGACTTCAGGTCGATGTACCCGAGCCTGATAATCAAGTATAACATCTCATTCGACACGCTGAGCGATGATGGCGAGAATATCGCGCCTAGCGGCCACAGGTTTAGGGCAAGGCCCGAGGGCTTCCTCCCGATGGCCCTGAAGACGCTGCTTGAGGAGCGCAGGAAGATTCAGGAGAAGCTGAAGGCGGCGCCGCATGGAAGCGTTGAGGCCAGGATTCTAGACGCGAGGCAGAGGGCGGTCAAGATCATCGCGAACGCCGTCTATGGTTATACGGGCTGGTCGGGCGCGAGGTGGTACTCTAGGGAGGTTGCGGAGGCGACTACGGCCTGGGGCAGGGAGGTGATCGCCTCCACGATGAGAAAGGCCGAGGAGCTTGGGATGAAAGTGATCTACTCGGACACGGACTCCGTCTTCCTCAAGAACTACCATGGAAAGCTGGAGAAGCTGGTTGAGTGGATCGAGGTGGAGCTCGGCCTCGAGGCGAAGCTGGAGAAGATCTTCAAGAGGATAATCTTCACGGAGGCGAAGAAGAGGTATGCCGGCATAACCGCTGATGGAGGGATAGAGGTCGCCGGGCTGGAGACCGTAAGAGGAGACTGGAGCGGGATAGCGAGAGAGGCCCAATACGAGACGGTTAAGGCCTTGCTCGAGACTGGAGATCCAGCTCAAGCCCTCAAGAAGGCCAGAGAATACGTCCAGGCGCTTAGAAATCACCAGGCCGACTTGAGGAAGCTCATAATCTGGAAGCAGATAACTAGGCCGCTCAGCGAGTACTCCGCGACCCAGCCCCACATAGTCGTCGCCAAGCAGCTCATGAGCGAGGGATGGAGGATTCAACCCGGAGACAAGATAGGGTTCATCGTGACCGCCGGCTCCGGCCCTCTATACTCCAGAGCAAAACCCTACTTCAAGGTCTCAAGGGATGAGGTTGACTGGGAGTATTATGTGGAGAAGCAGGTTGTGGCGGCGTGTGGTAGAATCCTCGAGGCCGTTGGAGTAAGTGCGGAGAAGATTCTGGAGTCCGGCGAGAGAACGCTGATAGACTTCTTCGGCTAAGCCTTCGGCCTTCTATCGAAGTATATGCTCTTACCGTAGGCGGATAGCGGGATGCCGAGGGCTATATCGGACTCCCTCAGGAATCCGGCTCTCAAGGCAGCGGCTCCAACAGAATACATGATCCTATTATCGATGTTCAGGAGTGAGGCCGTCTTGACGGCCGATCCAACTGCTATTCCCAGGTCGATGAGCTGGAACGCGCAGCTAGGCCCATGATAGGGCTTCCCGCTCATCCTCCTCGCCTTCCTGAACTCCTCGCATGTCGGGTAGCCGCATCCGCCGCAGTTCAGCTCCTTGGGCTTCGAGGACTTCACACCGATAAGGAGAACAGCATCCGATTGCCTCACGTTCTCGGCATCACGCTGGAAGAACGCCATGCCCAGCTCGGAGCCCATGCCCTCCATCTCATCCGCCAGCCTCCTGAGATCGCTCTCATCGGATATTACTAGGATCTCCAGGTCGTCTAGTCCGCGGGTTTTCGGGGCTGTTCTGGCGCTCACGCACATGAGGCCTGCGGCCTGGATCACCTGATCCTTCAGCTGGGATCCCATGGCCCCATCCCATAACTGCACGCTATTAAACGGTTCGCCGCGGACTTTATAGCCGCCGAGCCGAATAATCTAGGCGATGATGAGCCCGGGGTATAGGGAGGCTCTAGGGCGAGCTTTCCCGCTGCTTAAAGAGTTCCGCGAGGCTCTCCTGATCTTTCATGATGATGCGGATGGGTTATGTGCCGGAGCGATCCTCTCCCTCCTCTTGGATGGGGTTGGGATATCGCATAGGCTGATATGCGTTGAGAAGCTCTCTCCGGAGATCGTGGAGCTCATACATTCTCGGGGTGAGGGTCTCTATCTTTACGCGGATATAGGCTCGGGTAGGGCCGACCTGATAGCGCGGGCTCTTGAGAGGTTTGGGGGCGCGGCGATAATCCTAGATCACCACGACCCGGTTGAGGCGGAGCATCCGAGGCTCCTTCACCTGAACCCCGAGCTGTATGGATATGAGGGCGAGAGCGATGTTAGTGGATCGACCGCCGCCTACCTCTTGGTTAGAGAGGTGCTGGGCGCGCGGGATGCAGCCTGGATGGCCGTGATCGGGTCGGCTGAGATCCCCGGAGAATTGAGGAAGCTGAATAGGATTGCTCTGGAGGATGCCGTGAGCTCTGGGGACGTGGAGGTAGTCGGCGAGGGTGGTGGAGAGAGCTATCGGGTGAAGTTTCTAGGGAAGTCCTGGAAGGAGCTCTCCTCAACGCTCTCCGCAATCGGGAGCGTGGGATACTATATGCGGGGGCCGCAGGAGGCTGTGAGACATCTTAAGAATAGGATGATCCCGGAGAGCTTGGCGGCTAGGTTCGAGGATCTGAGGAGGAGGAAGTTCGCTCAAGCCTTCGCCCTCATCGCTAAGACCGGGATGCGGAGGAGCAGATGGGCTCAGTGGTATCATCTCGGAGACCTCTTCAAGGGCTTGGGATCAAAGACCATCGGAACATTAACCTCGATGCTCAGCTACAGGAAGAACATCGACCCAGACCGCTACATCATAGGCTTCATGAACTTCGAGCCGGAGATCCCGGAGCTCGGGAGAATACATGGCAGCTGGATCAAGTTCTCCATTAGAGCGCCGAGGAAGCTCGCGGGCCTGGTGGAGAGGGGCTCCATGCCGCCGATCTCCGATCTAGCGATAAAGGCTTCCGAGATTGTCGGCGGATCAGCTGATGGGCACAAGTTCGCCGCCTCAGGCCTCATACCCGCCGGAGCCGAGGAGGAATTCATCCGGAGCTTTGACGGCCTCGTGGGCGAGCTCAAGGCGTGAGGGAGGAGCTTATCGAGCTGGCCAGCTCAAATGTCTTCACCAGATAATCCGGGAAAACTTCCTTGAGCCTCATCACCGCAGCCTCTGCATCTTCTTTCAGCGCCAGCGCGTGGCATGCCTCGCCAATCATGTTCTGGGCATAGCCGATCAACCGGAGCCTCTCGAGCTCTCTGAAGATCTCCTGAACCCTCTTGGTCGCGAGCCCCGTCTCCAGCGCAAACTCCCTCGACTTCTCGAGAAAAATCTCAGGCGTCGGGTTCTCCAAGATCTCGCCGATCTTCCTGTCCCCGACCTCCTCGATCATATCGAGGTCTCCTCGGCTCAGTGCTTTATGAGTCTCAAGCGGGCCGGCGGCCACGATTATGAGGACGGAATCGCGCGGCAGCGGAATGGAGTCAACTCTGAGCTTAGGAGGCGCGCCAGCATTCAAGACTAGGATTAGGCCATCGGACAGGAAACCGGCCTCGCTATTCAATCCGGTCCCGCACTCGATCTCTATCTCGTGGACGATCCTGCAGGCGTCCATGAGCGATATTCCGCGGCCGGCTATCCTGAATAATGCTAGGATCGTTGTTAGGGCCAGGGAGGCGCTCGTCCCAAAGCCCATGCCTATCGGGACGCCGACGCTGTGCCTGAGAGCTATTCTCCCCCGGAGGCCTAGGAGCTTTCTCGAGATCTCGGCAGCCCTGCATGATGTCGGATGATCAGCCGCCGCGCCATTAACATAGACCTCTACTAGATCACTCTCCCCGGGATAATATTCCGCGTAAGTCTCTATTGCTCCGGGCAATGTGAATCCGCCGCCCCTAGCTCCGACCTCCTCTGGACTCTCTCCGCGAGTCTTGGGCGAGAAGATGCTTGAGAGCGGGGCTGGAGCCCGAGCATAGCTCCTTCTAGGATTCAAGCTCTCGCACGCTCCTCACCGAGGATCACGGAGGCGCTTGGAATAGCTCTTGAGATCGCTTTGAGGATAGGCGGGAGGGGGAATAGGATGAATGGTATCTCCGTCAGGTATGTCCAGAGAAACCATCCGAGAGCGAATATCATGGGAGCATTCCCGATTCCTCCGGGCAGGATGAAGAGCTGGCTGTAAGCCCATAAGCCTATGCCGATTATGGCGCTCCCGGCCATGAGGCCTAGGCTTGAGGCCGCCGCGAGGCCGAGGAAACTCCTCTGAGCTAGCACGAGCATAATCGTGAACGCTAAAACGATTATCGAGACCGAGAGGTAGATCAGGGCGGAGAGCTGGTCAATTAGATCTAGGAAGTAGATGGCCGCGCATCCCGCAGCCGGTATGAGCTGTATGGATGTTGCGAGGGCCGCGGAGTTCCTGCCCCTCCATCTCCGAGCGAGCCAACCCATCAGGTAGAATGCTGTGAAGTTTGCGGGCACGCCCACGGTCAGGCTCAAGATCGGGTTCCCGTGTATCATCATGTCGCTTATGAATATGCCTATGGCCGCGCCTATCCCGCCGATCCTCGGCGAGAAGAGTATCGAGAAGATCGCGGGCACGATCACGGATGGCCAGAAGCGGACGGTCCCGAAAACCGGCGCAAATATCCCTAGATAGGTTAGGTAGCCTAGGGCCGCATAGAGGGCGGCGCATACCGATGTAAGGGAGGCCTCGAGGCCGGGCTTAACACCGTTTCTGCTGAGCATAATGCCGGATCCCCCGCGCAGACTTTTCCGCCTCCCCTAGAGGGGCTGCCTTGATAAGTATTGCATCTTGGAAATCAATATTAGTCAATACTGATATTGAGTGAGCGATGACGCAGGAGCAGGAGGGCAGGGTCCTGCGAAGCATCATGAGGAGCGGCGGATCTCTCGTGGTCAGTCTTCCGAGGAGCTGGGTGGAGGCTATCGGGCTTGGCGAGGGCGATTACCTCGTCGTGGAGATCGCCGGAAACTCCCTCATCATCTCGCCGACCGGCGTTGAGAGGGAGAGCGAGGTTAAGTTGAGGTTCGAGTCGGATACTCGATCGCTCGTGGATAAGATTGTAGCCGCCTATCTCATGGGATATGACTCGATGCGCATAAACTTCCCCCGGCATGTAAAGGAAGTTCTCGAGAGCGAGCTCTTCTACCTGAAGGAGAGGCTCATGGGCCTCGAGATAGTCGAGTCTGCGGAGTCAACGTTGCTGCTCAGGATGGTTATAGACCCGCTGGAGCTCAAGCCCTCCGAGGTTCTAAGAAGAATGTGGAAGCTCTCGGATGATATGCTGAGATACTCCTTCAGCCCCGCTGGCGATAAGGGCTTGGAGACCTCCGGCCTTCTCGAGAAGATCGAGGATGACATGGATAGGCTATACTTCTACATGGTCAGGATACTGAGGAAGAGTCTCGCGAACCCGGCGCTAGCAGTCCTCCTAGGCCTCACGAGCGTCGAAATCCTCGATTATAGGCTGGCGGCGTATTTTCTCGAGAATATAGCCGATAAGGCGTTTGAGGTCTCGGGCTTGATCTCGGGCGGCGGTAAGGCTGCGGAGAGCGCGCTTCACGCCGGCAAGGTCTCGGAGATACTCTTGGCGAACCATAAGCTCGCGATGGAGGCGTTTCTGAATAGGAGGCTCGAAGTTATACCGCAGATGAAGAAGAACTTGGAGATCCTGACTAAGCTGCTGACCCCTCCAAAGCTCGCAGTCGAGCAGCTCAGGATAAGAGACGCGGTTCTCGGAATCGCGGACATGCAGTATGATATAGCCAACCTAGCTATCCCCAGGCTCGCTTAGCCGCCGTAGCCCTTCAGGAAGCCCGCGACCCCCCCGAGGCTCTTAAGCATGGCGCCCTCCTCGTGATCCGATGAGATGAGCTCCACCTTGACCCCCGCTTTCTCGGCCTCCTCGATGTAGAAGTCCACGAGAGGCTGCTCCCCGGAGACTTGGAGAGATCGCTGGCCGCACTTCTCGCAGGGCTTCGCCAGCATCTCGGGAAGCCTTGAGATCTTCTCATCCTCGCTGAGGATGTACTCGTATTCCGCGCCGCAGCTACCGCACCTCAACATAACCCTATACTTATCGAGATCCTCCGAGAGGAGTAGAAGCTCGAGCATCCCGCTTCTCACGGCTCTTAGAATCTCCTTCTCCCCATAGACGGCTCTTGAGTTCTCCCTCGCTATCTCGTCCATCAGCTTTCTGACGAGCTTCTGCTCCTCGACGAGCCTGAGCTCTCTCAGGAAGTCCTCGGCCTTCCTTATCGCCTCCCTCACCCCCTCCTCGCCCGAGTAAGAAGTATCGACTATGTGGATCTTGTCCCGGAGCGTGTAATGGAGATAGCCCTTCTCGATGAACACCTCCTTAGTTGGGCCTGGGCCCGCGACTATCACGCCCTTCAGGCCAGGCTCTTTGAGAAGGATCTCGTTCGCGTGCGCGGCGACACGCTTATAGTACTCGTTGAGGTTCATCTCCCTCAGCCTTTCAAATCTTCGGGCTGACTGTCCTCCGGCGTGATGCTTCCCCGGAACTCCGGATGTGAACTTCTTCAGCTCGACTATCCTCCTCCCCCTCACCACCGCGACCGCCGCCTCCTCATTATCTATTACGAGAACCCCGTAGACGTCCTTCTCCTTGAGAAGCTCCTTCAGCGGCTCGAGGTAAAACTTGCTATCGCATCGGTATAGCAGGAGGTTTATCGGCTCAGGCGGGATGATGTGGTAAACCTCGATCTTCTCGGTTCCGGCTCCGCCATCCTGAGGAATGGCTCCGCTGAATATCACTAGCCCCGTTGGGCCCGCGCGATCGAATAGCTTGAGCCTCTGAATCGCGCTCTCGATCGCGTCCTGTACGTTCTTTCTCGTGCTCTTCGACTTTATGTTAGCCGCGGTCGAATACTCCTGCCTGAGATATCCTACGACATCGGAGACGGGCTTATTCGGCGGAATATAGAGCGAGATCAGCTCTGTCCCCCTGCCCTCCTTCGACTCGAGCTCCTTAATCAGCTTCTTGAACCTGTATAAGCTGACATAATCCTTTCTGCTAAAGCTCAATTCACCGCTACTCATGGATATTCACCCCTAACCTCGCGAGGTAGTCAAGAGCGATGGGGCGAGGGCGTGAAAAACCTTCTCAAGGGCCTAGTTATGGTCTTCTCGGGCCTGTTAAAATGTTTATCGGGCCTCGCCGGACTCCAGGAACCTGAGCAGGCCGTCTAGCTCGCCCGATCTCTCCAGCTCAGCTATCCAGTCTATCTCCTGATCCAGCTGCTTGAGGCCCGTAACCCCGCGCGATCTAATCACTTCGGCAGCTCTTCTCGCGAGAAGCTCGAGATCGCCGCCGGTTGCGTCCAGCTGGATCACTCTCCTCCTCCCGAACCTCTGAATCGCCTCGACGAGGGGCTGATCTATAAGCTCCGCTGAGACATTCTCTCTAATCTTTTCATCCGAGTATCCCCTGGCCCTGAGGATTCTTAGGAGCGCTGTCGGCCTCATTCTGAGGACTATTGCGCATGAGACCTTAATGCCGCGGGGCTTGAAGGCGTAAACAGAGGCCAATACCCCGCCCATCCTCAGCTCGGAGCCCGCTGCCGCCGATAGCCTCCTGAGATCTACGAGATAAGCCTTAGACTCCTCATCATAGCCTACATGAAGCCCTCTCCTCTCCACCAACTCGGGGACATCGATGAATTTGAGATCGAGGAGGCCGGCGAGAGCTTTACCGAACATGGTCTTGCCGACGCCGGCCACACCCAAGACGAGGATCACAAGACCTCTCCGCAAACAGCATCAAGCCCTAGAAGGGAACTGGAGGGGTTAAATCTTTCCCGAGACCTAGAGTATTCTGAGATCGCTTATGCCGGAGCTTAGGATCGATCCATTATCCGGTAGGCTTGTATCCTATGCTCCTGAGCGGGCTAAGAGACCTCATGAAGTTGGGCCGCAGGCTCCGAGGCTTCTCGATGATCCGGCTAGATGCCCATTCTGCCCCGGGAAAGAGGAGGTGCTATCTCCCGCGACCCTCGTCTTGGCCAGGGCTGGAGCTTGCGTGAGGTTTGACCGTGAGAGCGGCGATAAGAGGATCAGAGAATGGCTCGTAAAATGCATACCGAATCTTTACCCCGTCTTCTCGGCGGAGGATGCGCTCAGGGGCGAGCATGGTCTCGAGAAATCTCCAGGGCTGCATGAAGCCGTGATAGACTCCCCCGATCATGAGGCCGATCCATGGTCCCTCACGATAATACAGCTCCAGTATCTCTTGGTGACGCTCAGGGAGAGGCTCAGCCAGCTCGAGAAAGATGGATTTAGCTATGCTTGCTTTGGCAAGAATCATGGACCATATTCCGGCGCATCGCTGAGGCACCCGCACAGCCACATCATCGCATCATCGATTACGCCGCCGCTCCTGAGAAGAGAGTCGGAAGCCCTCCGGGCAGGCGACTGCATATTATGCCGGGATAGGGATCCAGCTAGAACCCTGATCTCGACCGGGGGCTTCATCGCGATATGCCCATGGGCCAGCAGAGAGCCCTATGAGATCATGGTTTATCCGAAGAATCATCGCCAGAGATTCACTGAGCTCGATGACTCGGAGCTGCTGGAGCTCGCGAGCATGCTCTCAACGCTCTTCAAGGCGCTGAAAATAATTCTAGAGAACCCTTCATTCAATCTCGCACTTCACACAAGACCCATGGATGCGGACGACTTTCACTGGCACATAGAGATAGTTCCGAGGATTCTCGTGCCGATGGTCGCAGAGATCGGGCTCGGAATATACGTGAACACCATGCTCCCGGAGAAATCAGCCGAGGAGCTCAAAGAAGCAATAAAGCGGATATGAACGCGGCAGCTGCACGCGCATCAATAAGCTACAGGAGGAAATCCAAGTATTCCGGGAGAGATGTTACGTATATCATGCGATTAAGGCGATGGCGCTCTCGAGGAGTTGATGATGCACTGGCCGGCTCAGCCGAGAGGAGGTCCGCTCATAGGCCCCCCGAAGCCTCAGCCGCGACGTTCAATCCTCATTGCCTCTAGCCGCGCTAGAAAAACCCCGAAAGCTAGAGAAAAATCTAGCGCCGCGAAGCGCGCGAAAAGGTTAATGAGAGCTTGACCAGAAGCCTATTAAATGGTGCGGGGGTAGCCAAGCCTGGTCAAAGGCGCAGGGCTTAGGACCCTGTCCCGTAGGGGTTCGTGGGTTCAAATCCCACCCCCCGCA
>Ga0209394_1000750_pt1 | contig 22890 bp, 24 predicted proteins | sample JNZ201metaG_FD_184122 | JGI IMG/M metagenome (GOLD analysis project Ga0209394, IMG submission 184122) | Hot spring microbial communities from Jinze hot spring, China to study Microbial Dark Matter (Phase II) - JNZ 20120812A (SPAdes) (version 3) ... | reverse complement strand
AATATTAATAAAAATAAATTTGTAATATAGCGAGAGTTTAATCTTATGGTTATGAATTATCTTAGTGATATTATCTATGAGCCTCAGAAAACAAGTATCACTATATACTTACTTATAATGCAGTTTTAATTCATGTATTAAAGTAGTATAGAGTATTTAATTAAATTATATGTAAAGGGTTTTGGGATTAATTTTCTTGAATCTGTTGAGTCTATAGATAGATTTAGCCAACATAATTATCCATTATGTGGTATTTCTAGTTAAGGGTTATAACTGGTTAAAATGTTCTACTACAAAACTTATTTTATATCTATACATGTATTATATTATATTTAGAGAGTGGGTAACGATGGGTGTAGGTAGTAAAAGGTTGTTAAAACTTTTAAGTAATGTTGGTACTGAATTCTCGTTTAATGATCTATTGATTATGAGCAGACTTTCTCCTTCAACATTACGTAAGTATATTAAAGAGTTAGTTGGGATGGGGTATATTGTTGAAAAAAATGGTAGATATGTGGTTTCAGAAAAAGCTAAACTTGTACTTGAGGGTGAGAAACTTGGACATAAAATCGTTAGTAGAGATGCAGCATATTTGTTTACAGATGAGAAAGGATTGCCATTACCTCTTGTGATTGATAGTGTTGAGAAGCTCTATATAGCGATAAAATATAGATTTGTATCATCAGAAATCGTTGTAGAACATATAGCAAGAGGTTATTTAACTAAATGGCTTTCAGAAGCTCTTGGAGCCCATATACTAGCGAAACATATCTCAAATACTAGTAATATAGATGAGATTTTAAAGATATTAGAAGAATATATCGGATACCATGCGTAGGCAACTAAATAATCAGCTAACTATCTACACTATCTATATACCTCTAGCTACTAGCATGTATACTCCATGTATACTCTGGGTTGTATGTGTATACGCTAATTGTACTGAATCTATATCTAGGTCTTGGCGCAATACCGACACTAAGCATTTAGTTTAAAATAAATTACTTTACTATATTTTAGACATATCTAAACTCATAAAACAAGTATTGAATTTACATTAAATGGTCATGGCTAGAGGAAATATAGTGTAGTTTGGTCTTGAGTGAAGGATGTAGAATTTTATTGTAATATCGCTAGATAAGGTAATGCCTAGTTCCTGTATAAAAGCTACCGAGATAGATGTTGATCAGTATTTAATGAGTAGATTAATTAGTTTAGGTATATAGAGGAGCTGTAGTAAAGGTTCTCATTTTTAAGGACATGTAGTAATATCTTTAGATTTAGATCTTGGTAGAAGAATAGCCCTATTTTATAGTTGTAGCAATAAAAATTCTCGTAAATGATGGTACAACTAATCTAGGTAAGAACTAAATTGTTACAAAAATATGAGAGTTAGTTGAAGCAGTTGCTTCACTAGCTTCAAAAGTAATAAACATACTTTGAGATTATCTATGGAGTATACAGAATTAGTAGAGCTAGGGTATCGAGTTGAAGCTATAGTCGTTCTAAACTTATTAAGTAGAGAAGCTATAAAAGCTGGAGAAGAGCAACATACCTTGCTCTATCCTCTACCTAGGAGAATCTATTTCGTTAAGCTAATTTTACCAACTTAATAATAGTTCTAGTTAAGAACACGATAGATTAGATTCGTGAAACTCTTGCTCGTGGTAAATGAAGTGCTAAGAGTAGAAGGAGCGACGGGTGTAACCAAGAGGTAGATATATGTAGAATTATGTATTGTAACCGTAGAGTATTTTCATGTGATGGAGTTAAAATACGCTAAAGCAACGAGGTTTTAGTAAAAACTTTGTTGCTACTCAATTAATAAAAGATTTTCTACACTTTACATATACACATACTTACCGCATAAAGCCATCTAATCTCTACTGTACACGACTCTACGTTGCCTACTCCACATGTAAGTGTTGAACAATCTAGACCACATAGCTTAATAAAGGCTATAGCCACCAAAACCAAGATTACTACTATCAATACAATTACGCTGTATAGATAGTATTTCGAGGTTTTTCTAATATTCAAGGCTTTTCTACGTATAACATAAAAGATGGTCAAAACTATGGAGAAAGCTACTGGAAGAAATAGTATAGCGTTTGCCGTAATAACGGTAACATCATTTAGTTTTTCCATCTCTAGGAGAGGAGTACCATATCCACTAACTACTAAAATCATAGCAAACACAAGGAACATAACTTGCATTACTAAAACCGATAACACAGCTAATCCTACAACATGTACTACAACCTCAGATACCCTCATCCAATAATCCACCAAATTTAAAATAATAAACACCACTTATTTAAATTTGTATTTTTAATCCATCTCAAAACCTATATAAATTCATGGAAACACTAATTAAACATTTTCTTCTCCTATTATTTTGCCCTATTTGTTTCCGGTATTGTTTATAGATAAGAATTAAGCTTTGTTTCTATATACAACGTTGCTATATTTTTATTAGTGTTTTGAACATCTATTTATTTGATGTGATCTAGGTGGTAGATGTTTAGATTAAGGTCTATTCATCTAGTGTACCTCGATAGAATTAGCTTGGTTGTGCTGCGGGAAAAGGTTTTAGCCTAAAATCCTAATAGGTGCTATAAAAGGGTATATTAAATACCTACGATTAACTAAGTTTAAAACAACCCTACATCCACTACTAGCTATTGGAACATATCTACACTACATATAGGATTTAACAGGGATATAGATTTAACAAGGAAAAATCAAGGAATACAATGAAAACCTTAGAGAGTTCATCCCTATAACTACAGATCAAACAAGATATGAGTTAAAACCATTAATATACAAACTCGAGAACAAAACAACCCTGAGAAAACCAAACGCCTGAAGAACATCGAAAACACTACTCTAAACGTCTGTATTCTACCTAGTAGAGGGCTCTATTACGGAGTGAGAAAACCAAAAGAACATATTTTTATAAAATGATGAAATAATATAGAAACAGTACGCTTAAAACTACAGGAATTCTATAATCAAATTCTACTAACCTATAGTAAAATTAATTAGTTGCTTCTTTTCCATAGGTTTTTCTAGGATTTGTGAAATTTATAATCACTCTACATCTATTAACTGTAGATTGTAACCCTCAAGTTTCCGAAACTTATGACAAATTATGGGAAGGAGTTCGGAAAATTCATGATGAACGATCATAGAGAAATACACAAAAACCTTGAGAAATAGGAAACGGTTAATCAGAGAACTAGTTTATATGTCATCGAGTTCTCCGTAGGAATACCTATACAAATCTCTGTAGTTGAAGAACTATACCTCTAAACTGTGTTTAAGATCCTTAAAACCTATACAAGGTTCCAACAGCAACCTATAGAGGAGGCACCCATATCAGATGATACTATTACTTAAACCAGATTCCTATCATATTAATCTATATTTATTGTTCTTCGGTAAACACAAGGAAAACACCAATATACCTCTATTTTGATAATTAATTAATTTACACTCAATGTTTTAGAGAACAGTATTATTACTGTATCATGAAACTTTTGGCCACCACACATAGTTATTACTATTTATATGTTGAATACGTATAGTAGTAACCGGTAGATAGTATAGATAAAAGAATGTGGTGTGCATATATGGAATACACTATTACATTGAAAAAATATGGCATTCTTTATGACAGCTACGTGTTTAATAGTAAATACTTTAAAATTTAGTAGGTGGTAGCCGTGGGTATGTGGACTTTTACAGGTTATATTTTGTGGAAGTTTTATGAATTTGGGAAGCAGAGTATCTCCCTAGACGAACTAGCTAAGTTTGTATTCGGTTACTTGTGGAAGAACTACAATATGGTTCTTAATGATTCGATTGAGGAGCTGAAGATGGAGCTAGAGTACATAGAGAAGCTGGGCTACATAGACCTAGAAAACGGCGTGCTAACGCTAAAGGAGAAGCTGAAGGACTTCTACAACGTCGTTGGATGCTCTCCTCTGGCTCGGGAGAGCAAACTCTATAGAGAGTACATCGAGAGAATAAATAGAGCGGTTGAAGAATATATCAAATACAAAGTATAATAATTTAAATTTGTTTTTAATATTTAAAAAATCTAAGGTATATATATTAATTAACTTTATTCTTACTATTATCTGGGGTATAGTAGTATACCTTAGGTGAAATTAATGGAGAGCATTAGGGATATATACTATATGCTTCTGGATTCTTATGAATTTCGTTATAATAAAGTAATAGAATATACTGTTCCTGAAAAAATAATATTTGTTTTACCATGTATTGGTGAGATATCTATTGATGTACCTTTGAGTAAGTTACTTTTTTTACCTATGTTTAGAAGGCTTAAGGATGTAAAGCAATTAGCTCACACCCATATATATCTCCCAGGGGCTATGCATACTCGATATGAACATAGCTTAGGAGTTATGGCTATATCGCTAAAGGTATTAGAAAAACTACGCAAATCTCTTAAGGAAAAGGCAAATATTGATATAAATGACTGCGATAGCATAGTACTAGGTATTGCTGCATTACTCCACGATATAGGTCACACAAGCTGGGGCCATGCCTTAGATGGTTTAGCAGGGATTATACTAGATTATTTTACTGAATTTTTAGAAAGAAAATTATTTCTTTCCGATATAGGGAAACTCGATATTGCAATAGCATTGTATTTGCTAGAACATAATGAACAGCTTACATGGTTTTTTAAAGATGTTGTAAATGAAATTACCAAAAAATGCGGGAAAATTTTAGAGTTAGAACATCTGAGGAAAATTGTGTGGTTGACTATATCTGAGGAATGGAATTTAGATAATTACCTAGATAATATAGGGAATAATTGGGCAAGAAAAATTAAGTTGTTTCAAACAATACTCGGATCCCCAAGAGGTGTTGGAGGAGTAAACACAGATAGATTGGATTGGATTATAAGAGATTCACATCATACCTATATAAAAATGCATACCCCCAATATCCCCAATATTGTTGATGATCTTGAGTATGTGAATAGTATTGAGAGAAGATTATAATGAAAGGTGATGATATATCCGATCTAGTTCTAGTAGATGTCTATGACAATAATATTCCGATAGTTACGTTAAAGAACGACATCTCTAATAGGATTAGTAATTTGAGAAAAAAACTGTATACGCATGTCTACGAGGGTTTTGAAAGAACACTTATTGATTCTCTTCTAACACGTATAGTCTTCTCAGCTCTAAAAGTTCTGTACCATGCGGGTAAAAAGCTTTCAGGTCCTTCAATTGCACTTAAGGTTATTACTTCGTATCTACTACAACCAGACCACGACCTCGTAAACTTTACACGTAAGATTTTAGACATAACTAGATATACAAATCTCGCTGACTATAGTATCGTAAATCCTGTGGAACAGCAATTTATTATGAATTCTTTAAACCTTATGAAATACGTGGACGATATAGACATATTAATACATTCTATAAGAAATCAAAAACAAATTGATCTATATAGTATGAAATCCGGTTTAAAATTAAATCAATATATCGCCTCGATACCGTTTTTTGACGTAGGTATTGTTTGCATATCATTTGGAAATTATTTTGAACTTATAGAGCGTGTACTAAAAGGTATGGCTGGATATATTTACGCGGAAAGTAAATATTTGGTCTCTATATTTAATAATTTAATTCTAGCTCCAAGGATTAATTTGTTTAAAGCGCTCAAATTAGAGAATATAGAGTTTACCCTCTACCAAAAGGTCTCCGAAATATATAGAGATATAAAAGATGACGTAAACTTCTATGTACTACCTAATTACTACGCATTTCGTAAACTATATGATATCTATTGGCAGGAAAGAAAGAAATTAAATAACGTTGATGATCTGATAAAAATAGTGAAAGAGCAAGGCTTTGAAGATTATCCAGTATTAATCATACTAAATGAACTTAGAAAAAACACCTTTAACCAGATCAAGCTTGAAAAATTGATGCCAGAATCATTCGATATAGCAATAGATCAACTGTTGATACATATACTAGACCGCATTGCACAGCCTTCTTCTTGAGCATAAAATAACTAACAATCCAACCTCTCCCATCCATTTAGAGCGAAAATCCCAGGGAGGTTTAGGACTACACCCCCGGCAGAAGCCGGATTTAGCTCTGCATCCGATCTCAGACGCATTACCGTTTGTCCCTGGATATTCGTTTTCGTTCACTCATATCCAGGGACTTCCATCTCATCCACGCGGATCTAGGTATCTGTGTGGGTTCATGGGTAGTTGTTGAGTCCAACGGTACGGACTGTTTTCTTTTTGATACTTATTCAAGTTATTTATATGCTTTGTAATACGTGCCCCGTGTAGCTGTTTCTGGTTTCGTATAGGTTTATATTACTTGATATTACTCTTCTACTATGATTATTGCGTAGACTTCTTTTCCGTGGAATTGTTTTATCTTCTCTTTGTCTTTCCTTAGTGAGTAGACTGGTGTTCAATACCTATACTTTATTACACTACAGTTAACGAAGTAGATCTTGTTAGCTATGCCATCACTTACAAGTAAATATGATATAAAATCATATAAATATATCTCTACTGTTTCAAATATAGTGAGCTACTTCGGTAAGGGGTAGAGAGTTTGTTGAAATGCTTAAGATGAGGCTCTTCCCGAGGGGTAGCAATGATTATGATGCTCTAGTTGAGTTCCTGAAGCTCTACTGTGATGTAGTGGTTGCCCGTGCCCATTAACTAGGTTGTTTTAGTTGTTTCTGGTTCTCATGGACGTAGGTTCACCCCACCTATCTATCCCCGTTTTCCCTGTCTACGGCTCACGGGGTCTCTGTGCTCCCTAGAGCCATCGGCGAAAACGGTTCACAGAGCCTCGTACCTCGCCAACAGCTCACAAGCTTCTAACTATTCAAATACTTGGTCACATATATATCTTTAGGTAATTGGTTCTCGGAATCCATAGAGGTAACTGAGATAACTAGAAAAATCAAAAACAAAACAACTTTTAGACAGTCCAATTTGTTGTTAATAAGTTGTGGATCGTAATGTAAGGAGGTGTTAAATTATGAATATTAAGGTTCTTACTATAGGTTGCTTCATGTTAATTGTCGGGGTATTAGTAGGTTATGGTGTTAGTATTTTAAGACCTCCTGCTTATCACACAATTACGACAACGTTCTTGGGTATAACCACGACGAGGATCCTTGAGCTTTTCACTACGGTAACGCTGCCTATAACTACTACGAAGACCGTTGAGAGAACAACGACCTCGGTTTTGACTGTTACCACTACTAAGATTATGGGAACTACTTCTGTAGCTCTTTTTACAGTAACTCTTACGCCAACCTACACGGTAGCAAAACCGATTACTGTGACAACGGTTGTAAACGTAGATCTACTCATAGATGATTATTACTACTACACCTTATTAAATATCTTGAGCAAGGCTAACAAAAGTATCTACATTATAATGTACGCTATGAAATACGACCCTAACGAGCTTAACGATCCGGTGAATATGTTGTTGTACAGAGTGGTTAACGCCTACAAGAGAGGTCTTGATGTTAAGGTGCTATTAGATGATGTAACCTATACAAGCTATAGGGAAACAATAAATTACCTAAAGAGCGAGGAGGTGCCCATAAGACTTGATAGGAGTAACTCCATAACTACCCATGCAAAGGTGGTTGTAGTTGATGATCAGTACGTATTTGTGGGGAGCCATAATTGGACTGAGAGTGCTCTAAAATATAACCACGAAGTTACGGTGCTCATAAAGTCGGACGCCCTTGCACAGCAGATTAAGAACTACTTCGAGAAACTGTGGAATGAAGGAAGAACAATCTAGCGATGATGATGCTACAACTAAAATCCTCATTGCACCACAAATCTGTGATCAAAACAATACATTGAATGTATGTATACATATACAAACACTTTTCTACCTATGTACTTATGTAGTAATTGTATCTATGGTAGTACAAGTAGCACAGAATTGTTACTTATCTTAGAGATTCAAGATATAGAGTTCAGCGATGCCCCTGAACACCCCCAAGCTTGATGAAAACCCGAGCAGAATACAGGAGAAACAAAGATAAAGCTATGAAATCAACCAATATAAATCTATTAAGAGCTGAACCCCTAGATACAGTCATTGCATTAATTTACCTAGATCAAGCTCTGAGTACATCTGTTTTGAGTAATCTCATTTTAATCGTATAAACCGCAGACTCTTAGTGAATTATTAGCGGATCAAATACAAGCTTCTTGATCTCTTCTTTAGCAATATATTAGAACTATTTTTAATTCCACTATTTTGAACAACCGATATGTAAGCATGTAAATAGAAAGTATGAATTGATATTAAACGATGTTCTCTATACCCCTTTGGCTGTTTGTTTTATGACTAGTAGTAGAATACGCACCATACTAATACTAAATCAATGCATACGGAGGCCGAGAGTTTGAGCTATGTGAGTTGATCGTGTAACTACGGTGGTATTAATACATTGTATTTAATGCTCTGCAAATCAGAAATAATTCTTGCTATGTATAAATAGCTGAATATCTCATGCATTTTATTGTTCAAGACGTACTCTACGGGTGTACAAACTTGGATCACTATGTTTCATTATGCATAACGTCTTTTAGCTATGAATAATACTGGTAAGGAACTCTATACTGATTTTCATATACCTGTACACGCAAGTGGACATAATGCTGAAGAGGTTTAGAATACATGAAGTTTTATTGAATAAAATAGAGCCAATAAAAACCTAAGTGATATAAACAAAATAAAACCTACACATTAAATAGTATCAAATACTATAATGAATATTATTGACGTTAGAGATCTAAAATAGTACTAAATTAAAACTAACTAAAACCATCATGGTGGATCGCTTGTTTAACAACTCTGTAGCTACGGACTAATCGTGGTATAATCATCACTTCATCATTTAATGATATCTCAGTAAAAAGAATTAATGACAAGAAAAGCGACTAAAGGTGTATCATTGGGGATATACATTAAAGCATTGTCTAGTTCGATAGATCTGAACAATACTTCTTCAAAGTAGTTAATAGAAGCAGTATAAGCTTATGAGTGAAGGATTTCTCTAAATACACTATTCGAAGGGTAAAAACACATATAACAATAAATAACTCCGTAAGCTATTCTACGAAAAGTTAACCCAGGAGAAGTTTTAAATTAGTTATCCCAATTAAACTAGTGTTACAGCTCCATAGGAAGGATTCTACTCATAAATGAGAATGAGAGGTATTAAAAATAACGTTAAGTAATAGTATAGTCTGTTGATATGTTCTCAGCAGGTCATACCCGTATAGCTACAGATAGTAAGAAGGTATTCCTACTAGGTAAACTTTATATAGGTTTACTAAAATGTCTACCTAGGGCGCGTTTAGATGAATTACGTTACAGTATCTGCTAAAATCCCCAAGAAATTGAAAGAGCTTCTAAGTAGATACGGTATAAAGCCTGGCCCTATCATAAGGAGAGCTCTTGAGGAAGAAGTTAAGAAACGAATGCTTGAAGAACTTGAGGAAGTATCTAGAGAACTCTCTAAGGAGTTATCTCATGTATCAGATGAAGAAGCTGTTGAGTTGGTAAGAGAGGATAGGGAAGGTAGATAATATTGTATCTCTATGATGCAAGCGCAATACTTAATCTCGTAAAGAAAGGTGAATTAAGGGTTCTCCTAGGTGGACATACCTTAGATCTTGCTATCTACGAGATTGTTAATGCTGTTTGGAAAGAATACCACCTTCTTAAGAAGATAAGGATCGAGACAATCTATAAACTAATTGAGTTACTCTCTAAGATATTCAACATACTAGATCTACAGACAATAAGAGGTTTTGAGAAAGAGGTTATGGATATAGCTGTAAAAGAAGGGATAACAATCTATGATGCATCCTACATATATATTGCGATGAAAAACAACCTAACATTAGTAACCGACGACAGAAAACTCGCGAATATCGCTAAAAAATACATTAACATAGCAACAACTAGTGACATCACTACATAGATTACAAGCCTAGGTTCTGAAACCTGTAAGTCTATGAGAAAGTACATCTACAATCATTCGGATGTACATAGGTGTAGTAAGTAGTAGAGAAAAAATAATGACACTGTAGAAAGGCTTAGAAGAGTCTCAAAGATAAAATACTAATTCCTAGTACACCCTAAACACTAGGGAACACGGTATTTTCAAACTAAAGGTTTATTGAGAATTCAGCAAGGTACACGAGAACTAAACTATTGAAATACCTCTATGAATTTCGAGAACCAATTACCTAAAGATATATATGTGACCAGGTATTTGGGTAATTCGGATTCGATGGGCTGATGAGCTGTTGACGAAGGGCAAAGCTCTATGAACCTCTCTTCGCCGATAATTCTAGGAAACACAGCAACCCCATCTACGTTAACCAATATGAATAGATATGGATCCCGAAACAGCTACATGAAGCATCCTATACATAGTTCTATATAATTGTTTGTATAAAAGCTTGTCTTTTAACAGTATATGTTAACATGTTGTTAACCTAAGGTTATGGTGTTGTAGAGATGGTTTTAGGTTATCTTGTACTGTATTTTATTGTTTAGAGCTTTTTTCGTTTTATTAAATATCTTGGTTTGGACTGAAACAATGATTTGGTGTTTGTCTAGAGAGGTTATTAGTTACCTAGGTAACTAGTTACCTAGGTAACTGTTTATGTTATTCGATCTTAGACCTAAAGAGAGAAGGGATGAGCTTTTTGATCGTGAGGAAGAATTAGAGTCTTTGCATAGGCTTGTAGGTAGTGAATGGGTTGTTATCTTGGGTAGGAGGATGATGGGGAAAACTTCTTTGCTTAAGAGCTTCCTTCACGAAGTTGATGGTATCTACATCAATCTTTCTGGTGTTAGAAGTGTTAAAGGGTTGGTTGAAGAGCTTATGAAGTATGCTAGAAAACTTGGTATAGAGGTTAGTGTAGGTCCTTTAACTATTTCTTGGTCTAGGTTAGCTGAAGATGTTTTCTCAAAGTTTGATGGAAAGGTGATAGGGTTTGATGAAGCTCAAGATCTACCTGTGAACTATTCTCTTAAACTTTTCAAGAAGGTGTGGGATACATACGATATAAGGATTATCTTTACAGGCTCCATGATAGGGCTTATAACTGGGTTACTAGAACCAACACCTCGCAGTCCTTTGTATGGAAGACAACCTGCTAAAATAACGTTAAAGCCTTTTACACATGGGCAAAGCCTAGAGTTTCTTACTAAAGGATTCAGAGAATGTAGACTAGATGCACCATTAAATGAGCTAGAGGAAGCTATAGATCTACTTGGAGGATACCCAGGATGGCTAGCTTACTACGGAAATATGAGGTGTATACGTAGGTTAACACATAAAGAAGCATTAGAACAGGTATATCAAGAAGGAAAACAAATACTTCTAGAAGAACTCAAAAAATTTCTAGAATCACGTAAAACACCTGAGAAATACATAAAATTATTGAAGCTTTTGCCAGCTAGATGGAGCGAACTCAAGAACGCTATGAATATAAATAGCAAAGTACTCAACGATATGATCCAAAACCTAGAGAAAGCTATAATAATAGAGAAGAAAGGAGATACATACACTATCCCAGACCCAATAATGAGAAACCTAATATTCGAACTATAGGTATACCTCAATATCTAAACCAAAACATTAAGAACAACATATATCTACACAAACACACAAAGCTTCTCTCCACCGCAAAGAAACAGTACCTTCAAACGTAATACACTCCATAAAGCGATTTAGGTGTGGTTTCGTGAGAAGACATAGTTGTTGGGGTTAGTGATGAGCTTAAATAGAAGGTTATGAATATATCAGAATTGAATTCAAGTACTTCAGATCTATCTATAGATGGTTATAGCATTGTGTGTATTAAACTTATAGCAAGTCTTGTTGTAGGAGGGTATGGATTTGTAGAACAAAAACTACCGGGTTATAGTATTGATGGTTAAACCTAGCAAAGGTAGAGTTTATTCATAGTCTAGCTAGTAGGTAAGCTCTAGACTAGGTGCTGAAGTAGTCTACCTATTTCTGAAGGTCTGTACACATCGGTTATTTTCCCATCTCTTAGTGCGTATATGTTTGTGCATTCTTTAGCCACTAAGATGTCGTGTATAGCTACAATAAATGTCTGACTAAGCTTATTGTTAAGCTTTTTAATTAAATTCATAAGTTTCTTCGTGTTATCTGTATCCAGTGCTCCTATGGGTTCATCCATAAGGATTACCGTAGGACCCAGAGAACCAGAAAAACCAAAAACTAAACAACTTGTAGACGCTCCTTCCTCAAGCTGAGGAAGAAGGATTAGGTAGCTGTTTCTTTTCATTTGGCTTTTGTAGATCTCTCTAGAACAGTAGGTACCGGTATCTCTCTACCATCTACTTCAATCATCGATATCATTCTGTTTAAGGTCTTAAAACCTGTAGCTATAGCGGTTTAGGTGAAGTAGGTTTAATGGTGGTTCTACTTTTCTATTGGTAGCAGTTTTGCTTCTTTTTTTAACTCTTTAATCCATGCAGATGTTTCGCTGTACCATTCTTTTGTAGAGTATATCCTAACATCTATCTTAGGTTTCAGTATATCTTTGATTAAGCTAAGTCTCTCTAATATATTTAGTTCTTCTACACCATCTACAACAAGGGCTATATCTGTATCGCTTTCATTTGTATAGTCTCCTCTAGCTCTACTACCAACTATATATGCTTCCCTAACTATGAAGCCGCGTTCTCTAAGCTTTATCTGAACTTCTTCTACAAATTCAAGTACTTTCTTCAAAGCTTCTCTTTGGGATTCTACTGCAGATTTTGCTTTACCCATTCTAACACCTTTTTAGCTTTTTCAACAAGTTCTCTAGCCTTGGCTTCGGTATAGAGTTCTGAAGGTGTAGCGTTAGCTGCATTAGGGTATCTGGCTACAGTATAGTGAATTGTAAGTTCACGTAAATCATCAAGTAGACAACTTAAATCTAAACCAAGATCTTCTCTAACAATACGAGCAATATCTAGTAAATCATGCCCGCGATAAACTTTACCCCTAGACAAAAGAAGAGATTTCAACGCTTTCTCAGCACACTGTTGAGACCAAAATGCCGCTGAATCCCAATCATCTGTCCTAAGATCGTTAAAAGCTTTTCTACAATCACTTTCAGCTTGAGCTAGCCACTTCAGCGCTTCACTTCTCAAGAGTGCCACCAAAGGAATACTTAGGCTAAACTTCTAAGCCATCTTAATTATACCGCATCCTAAAAATCTAAGGGTTACTCTACAACATAGTAAATAAATTAAATATCTATAAAACACAACCTATTAAGTTAAACAACTTCTCTAAATAAAACATAGATTACAACCTAATTAAAAACTTTCTAATAAGGTGATAAGTTTGGAGGTATGTTGTGAGATTAGGATAAGAAGAAGTTCAACAAATATGCTATAATTTCAACGTACACTATCTACATAATCCTCGAGAAATATTTACATTCTCTAAATTGTAGATAGCTGCAGGCTTCGATGCTTGAGGTTTGAGTCTTTAGAATAAGCTAATGTCGTTTAGATTTTATGATGCTTGATTAGCTTAAACACTATGCTATAAACAGTTAATGCATAGTTAAGTGATTCTTCTTCATCAAATCTATCGTAGAGCTCATTCGGTGGAATACCGCTTTCTTCATCTCCATACATAGAGGGTTCTCTTTCTCTACTTAGCTTTCTTGATATACGAGCTAATAAAGGTACCTCAACCTGAAACCATTCGGGGAACCTCTGCGCTTCTCTCTTGAGAACAGGTCCTACATCGTGTCATTTCGGCACCTCAACACCAACTAATCTTAGTGCTGCTTCAAGAAGTAGTTCAACTGATTCTTGGCACTATCTTATTACGTAAGGATAGTTACCTCCTTCAAGTGCTTCTTTTGCGTATCTGATTCTCTCCTCAGCTTGCCTTAAGTAGGATTGCGCCATAGATACGTTATTCACAGCTCTATTACCTCACCAAATTTGTAGTTTTTCTTAAGTCCCCAATACCATTTCCTACCATATCTCAACCCTCTCTGCTCCAAGCTCTCTAAGTTTCTCCCTAAGGTTGTTCAAAATATTTGTAAAGAAGTTCTCTCTATCGTACAGTACTACAGCATCTTCAACCATGTCTAGATAAATCGGCGATATTTTTCGCTTCGTTAACGCTTTTTATAATAGGCGAAATATCAACGCAATATCCTTGGGATCTAAGCTCTTCAACTTCTTCCTCAACACCTTCTTCTACCTCCATAAATAGCTCCTACCTCTTCAACTTACTCTTAGGAGGATTCTCCAAAACTATAAGAATATCTATATCACTCTCCTTACCAGCTTCACATCTAGCAACAGAACCGTATACAACAAATGAAGCAAGCTCGTTACTAAATCTCTCTATAGCTATATCGAGAAATCTGCGAAGTAGAGAGGCATAGGGTTTGCAAAGTTTTTAGACATACTAGTAATCACTCTCGTTAATAGCTAATTTTCGAATAATACAAAGCATGATAACCATATCTAGCTTAAAACCGCCTTATATAGTTTAAGACCCTCTCTCAAAAGAAGTTCCACAGCAATTCTACATAACCTCCTAGACAATATATATCTCATATCGTGGTGATGAAGGGTAAAAACCTTAAGCATACCTAATCTCATCAATACTCTCATAGAGTACCCAATTAAAATACTGTAAACGCTTTAGAGGTACACTATGTCACAAAACATAGTTTTACGGTAAATGGAAGAAGCTACTTCGAAGCTCTAGTTGATGGGCTAGCTATGAGGATGGTAATACCTGTATAACATATCTTAATACATCTACGTCTACTTACTATAGTGTTTATGCCTAGTGTTATTAGCGTTTATGTAAGAGAAATATTAAGAAGATCTTTGATGAAGAAGGTATAGATATAGCAAAGAGGTTAGAAAGTTCTTAGAGGAGCTTATCTTCAAGGTAAAGCTTGAAAGATATTTGTTGAGAAATAGACTAAGTTCTTGTATGAAACTACCCCCTAGTGATAAAGGTTTGCTGAAAAATCTGTGAAGGAGGATTGCAAGAATCAAGACTAGCTATAGTATTGCACAATCAATAAATAGAGCTTTAGCTAACCACTTTTTCGCCTACCTAGGTATTTGGTGCAATGAAGAAGATAGTGGTTTTCGATACCCTATTAATTCGACTTATCATGCAATGCTTTGTTTCTTCATAGCTTAATCGGCTTATGTTATCAATATTTCATTATTTTATTAAGTAATCTAGTATCCATATCTTGCTTCTAGTAGTGATACAATCATTTGTGGTACTTGTTGTGCTCCTGCAACTATTGTTTTTATGCCTAATTTTCTTAATAATTTAGCATACTCTATATGTTCTTTAACAATGCTGAATGTTTTAACCCTATAGATTGCCTGGGCCCATTCGGGCATACCCTTTATTTCGAATGTTGTGATAAGCGGTAGCACTATGTATATTTCATGACCTAATGCAGTCAGTTTCTTAGCTATGGTTGAGAGGATTTGTTTGTATTGATAGCTTGGGTTTGGTGTTAAGAAGAAGACAAGGCTTTTCTCTCTAGGTAACATACTTACTATATGTTTAAATGCATTTTCTAAAGCTATAACTCTGTTATTCCCCTCCTTGATTTCGTTTACACAAGGTTTATACTCTGCAAATGGCTCTATAATTCTACGGTAGCTTCTTGTAAGCTTAGGTGTTCTATAGATACCGTTTTCAGCAAAGATAATTGCCCCCATTAGGTCTCCGCGTTTCGATAAATACTTCGATATAGATGCTACTACTCTACAAGAGTATTCAAATGGAGTATATCCGTAGGGTCCTGCCCAGGTGTCCAATGTCCCATCTACAACAAAGATTACTCTGTTCATGGCTTCAAGCTCCATTTCTTTAACAACAAGCTTATGTTTAGAAGCTAAGTATTTCCATATAATCCTCCTAACATCGTCCCCTATCTTGTACTCTCTAACACCGTAAAGTTCTACTCCGTAGCCAGCTCTCTTACTCCTAGTTAAACCAGTTGTCCTTGTGAAAACCATGAGCCTCTTAACCACAGTCTCTGAAGCTCTAGGAACACACTTTATTGTTCCTATAACCTCTAAAGTGTAGTCAAACCTAAAGAAACCAAATACATCTCTTACCGCTAACTCCAGAGGTCCTACTACATGGTTTCCAACTCTAGCCTTAAACCTTAGCATCAGCTTAACAGAACCTCTAGCAGGTATAAGTACTAGAGAAGCTTTAACACCTTCAACTAGCTTTAGATACTGAGAATAAGCTACAGAAATTTCAGCTGTAGCTATAGGTACAGAGGTAGGGTTCTCAATAACTATAGGAACCTCAACTACATCACCTTCGATAGCAAAAACATTAGACACAGTTGCTCTACACTTAGATACCGCATAGAGTTCTAGCGATGCGTAAAGTCTTAAGCTTACCAGTAAGATAATCAAAGCTACCCCAGTACCAAGCAAATGCGGAGAATAAAGAGCACCAAAAGCTATGAATAGCGATGATATGATTATCAGAGCTTTGGTTCTCTGGGTAGCATTTATTAATTCACTTTGTGACAAGATTTCCACAGCAATCACCTTAGCAATAAATATTCCACGCCTTTCTCTTTGGTGAGGCTGTACCCCATAGTCTTGAGGAACTCCTCGCTCCTCTTAATCATCTTCTTAGTGGTTCTGTTCCAGGATAGTACTATGGGTAGCCTCTTCCTGCCAGAGGCCTTAGCGTAGAGCCTACACATATCCCTAGCATACCTATCTGCATCCCTGCCAAGCTGTAACACCTTATGCGCATCTGGATCACATAAACCTACACCATAGGTAAGCCTAACAGCTGAGTCTACGAGCTCGAATAACCTTATGAAATCCTGTTTATCTAATGATATCCTGCCCCTAATAACTGAGTCTCGGAGTTCCCCTGTTAAGTATATCTCTATCTCCTTCTGCTCCCTAATTCTAGCATCCGGAAATACAGAGATCTTCCCAACTACATACCTATAAACAAGGTATGCAATAATAGCAACAAAAAATGGTGCAATATATGGCAACCCCTTAATAAACCCTACAAAGTTGTTAATCTGCAATAAAATCCACGGAAGCCATGTATATGGGTGGAATAACTTAAGCGCTGAAAGAGTTGTAAGCATTAGAGGGTCTACGTAGACGGATACATTCATATTTTCTTGTACTGCCTCAACTTCAATAGGCTCATACTTAGTTCCATCAACAGCTATCCTACAATCATCACCGCACATGTATTTAACAAGCTCGATTATCATCTCTTTATAAGATGCTACATCTGAATCTAGGACTTGGTTAAGAAATATCGACCCATCGCCAAGCACTGCTACTAATAAGTCATCGACGTTCTCTAACGCCATAACAGCTTCACCATTAACCGATATACCGATTATAGTTGGGGTTGGTGCTAGTATTTCAGATGCTTTATCGAGAAGAACCATGTAGCTCGAGTTAGTAGGCAACCTAATGATCGCGTAGATATAGGGTAACCCTGTAATCCGGTTGTAGAGAATATTACCGGAGATCCTTATAGAAGAACCTAGAGCTTCCAAGAGATTATTTGAAGTTTTGTTTTCATCTGCAATCAATACAGCTGGAAATCTGCACTTTCTAAGTTTCTCCGCTATCTTTTGAGCTTCATCCATGGTGTAATCTATCTCAGGTGAAACTACTACGAAAAGACATTTTCCAGCACCGCTAAATACTTTATCAAGCTCTTCATAAGATCTAATGGCAAAAGTCTGAGGATAGATTTCTCTGAGGATTTCTATAAACTTATACGTCCCAATAAAACCTGTATTATAAGGAGATGCCCCTCTGTAAATAGCTACAATAGGTGGACCTTTCTCAGCTAAAGCTACTAAAGCTATTAATGCTAGTGTAGCAAGTAAAACAGTACTAACTACCTTAACCTCCTTAAGGTTAGCGAAAAACTCTTTTTCATTAGCATTAACCATTCGTTTTCAACCATATTAACTTTGGGTTTCCCTAGATGAAGCATAGACATAGGATGAGAGCCTAAGGGTGTAGAGCGCTGACGAAAGTAATGCAAAAGCAACTAATATCGAGGTTAAAGAGGTGGCAACCATAGCTCTCTCCATATAGCTAATCGAAAGCATCATGAACACTATCGAGAATCCTGCAAATACTATACCTAGGATTAGGTATATTAGGTAGAGGTATCTCTTTATAGCGGATATCATGGGGCTACACCAAATATTTTAAGTAAGAGCTCTAGTATTAAAAAAATGGTTGTAAAGTAAGATATATACGTTTCACGAACAACTCTTGCAGCTCCCTCAAGATCTGGCCTTAGGAAAATATCTAATGAAAACCCTGTAGCATTTATGGCATTGTATACCCCGAGCAGGTACAGCGATACTAGAGAAGCTAGCGATAGTATAAGAACTGTTTTCGAGTTAAGCTCTGGACCCTTGAAAGTTTTATCAATAACCTTCCAGACTATAGCTGAAACTATGAACAGAACCAAAGCCTCTAAAATAAGCTTGGCAACTTTTACACTTACCTCTAGCCATAATGCTATCGAGCTAGTAATCCACGGAGATAACTCTATTACTAATGTCGAAACGTAGTATATAGGTGGTGCAAAAATCATTGCTAGTAATAAGCTTCTAATGGATGAAAGAGGTAGCCTCAACCATACATCTATATCTTCGGTATTCTTCAGCTTATCCATTGCATATTCTCTTGGCTTAGCTAAGAAGACTACAACGGTCTCTAAAATCGAGGACATAGACTTATAGATAACTATCCCCACCACAGCGGCTACCGCTATAAGAAAAAGAGGGTTAATAGAAAGCAATCCAGATATCAAAGTCCTTCTAGTGGCATTAACTAAAGCGTTGATAAGCGCCCCTATATAACCTTGTACAGCTAAAGGTAATAATATGGGGGGAATTACGAAGAAAACTAGAAAAGGTATAGAACTCCATAACTTTGAGTACTTAACGTAAGCCTCCTGACCTTTCCTATAATGCTTAGAGATCACATCAAGAGCTGAAAGCATGAGTAAGATAGGTATAAACCTAGAAGCAAAACCTAGATCTATACCCATAGCGCTAAGAGATCTTATAACAAATACTAAGGAAAACGTTATCGGAGAGGGTATAGTTATAGTAATTAGTATAAGAGGAAACATAATCAACTTAGATATACCGCCCAAAGGGTCTAAGGCAAGAATAGCTAAGATACCTAGACCACTAAAGACTAAGTTTAAAAAATCTCTAGCAGAGCTCACCAATAAATCGAATAACGAAATAAGTACTACTAAATGAGGAAGCAACTTAAGAATAATGTACATCATTGTCCTCCACCTATCAACTCCTTTAAGTATGATTCGCTTTTCTCATCGAGATCCTTAGACTCGTCTTGCGCATACTTAGCTAATTCATATGTTTGAGTAAGACCTTCGAAAGCTTTTTTTCTATCTATAGAAATCCTCGATAGGTACTCCCAGTGGGTTTCCCAAGGACACCTAGCAATACCGTACCTAGACTCTAAGAACTTTACAGCAACCCAATAATTCCTTATAGCTATTCTTAGCCCAGCTAAATTCGTTAACATATTGGGAACTGGAGATCCCCTGAGATACGCTAATCTACTTAGTGCTTTAGATAATTTACCGGAGATTCTAATTACTTTAACTAGGAAGATACAAAGTAGCACAATAGCTACAGGTATTGCCACATAGGCTATAAGTGATAGATCTACTCTTGGAAACCCTACAGAGAAAACAGGTAATAACCCTATAGATGGAGCACCCGGGGTAACCCAACCTACATCACCTAAGTTTGGAATAAATAAATCAAGACCCTCTGTAGCTGTACTAATTGGGTTAAGGGTTTCTAAGAACTTCGTTACTTCATCAATTGCCTCTAACTCTAAATTCGAGAATTTACCACGGAGTAGAATTTCTGTCGCTTGATTAACTAAGCTCCCAACGTCGCTATAACCTATGGATCTACCTATTAACTGCGATGTTTCAGTAGCTACAAGTAGATCGACTAAGTTAGTACCAGCTGAGGCATAATCTGTTTTTATTTTATTAATCAGGGATTCAATATCTTGGGAAGTGGCTAAACCAGCTGCGTATTTCTCGAAGAGAGCCCTTAAATCGTTGAAAAGCTTCTCATCTTTGGTATTCCTTATAAGCTCGTATAAGGTATCAGGCGATATAGGGTTTCCTACCTTAGATAAACTATGGAATTTACTGAGCACATTAAGTGATGCAACAATATCTTTCTCTGAAGCATCCGAATTTAGAACTCTTATCATAGCATTTGCTAGCTCTTCATCAGTAAGCTTTCCAGCTATAGCAGATTCTGCGACACCCCTAAGGATATTAAGTAATCTTGAGTCTAACACTAAATCATCGAATAGTTCATTCGCTAAAATAGCTGGAAAACCAGGTGTATGTCTATCATTTTCACTGCTTGCTACTGTTGGAGTTAAGAATAAAATTAGTAGAGCTACCAACGCAACAGTTTTCATGGTTTTGGCACCGGTGTTTTCCTTAGTACTTCGTCTACGACTGAAGCTGTGGAGATCCCTTCTACTTCGTACTCTGGTTTCAGTATGATCCTGTGTATGAGCGCTCCGTGGGCAACAGCCTTAACGTCGTCGGGTATGACGTAGTTTCTTCCGTGTATGTACGCCCACGCCTTGGACAGCCTCAGGATGGCTATCCCTGCTCTGGGGGACCCTCCGAGCTTTACCGCTGGATGCTTCCTGGTCTCCTCGACTATGGCGACTATGTAGTCGTATACCGAGTCCTCTACCTTGACATTGTTGACCTCTGCTACTGCCTTCAGCACGTCCTCCCTCGATAGGATGGGCTTGAGGTTCTCTAGGGACTCGTCTATCCTGTCTATCCTCTTGAGCATCTCCTTGAAGCCGTTGGTCGAGGTGTAGCCTGTCTCTATCTTGGCTAGGAACCTGTCGAGCTGTGCCTCCGGTAGGGGGAACACCCCCTCCATCTCAACGGGGTTCTGGGTAGCTATAACTATGAAGGGCTCCTCGAGCCTGAACGTCCTACCCTCTACAGTTACCTGCCTCTCCTGCATAGCCTCGAGCAGAGCCGACTGGGTCCTGGGGGAAGCCCTGTTGATCTCGTCTGCTAGGAGGATGTTGGTGAATATCGGTCCCTCCCTAAACACGAACTCCCCACTCTTCTGGTCGTATATGTACGCACCTATTATGTCCATGGGTAGGAGGTCCGGGGTCATCTGGATCCTCTTAAAGTTTAGGGAGAGAACCTTCGATATAGCCTTAGCCATAGTGGTCTTAGCAACCCCCGGAACACCCTCGAGCAATACATGGCCTCTAGCAAGAAGGCATGCGATAATTATCTTAACCTCTCGCTCTTTTTCAATAAGTATACCAGAGGAAATTAATGTCTCTAAAACATTACCCAGCATGTAGACTCCCCCAATTAGAAAAACCATATAGGAGATAATTTATAAAGCAAACGCTCCTTAATAAGCTCCTTCAACTTCTTCTTACCAAGCTAAAATAATGGCTTGAACCTTAATATCTCACCCTTGAGCTTCTTAATTCTCACAGGCTTAAGATCTAAACCCATATAATCAACAACAACTTCAACATCAACGCTAGAACTAAGCTCAATCACAAGATCAACCCATTAAACAAAACCTACTTAACAATCCTATTCTCGCAACAGGAGCTCCAACCATAAACCTCACTACACATAATAAAGCCAATAAACTAAGATATTCATCGGGATTCTCTTCGCTATTTCTAGGGCTTTGTTGATGATTTTGTTATATTCCTCTTCAACAGTTTTTCGTATTCTCATATTCTATTCTCTTAATATATTGGTTTTGTCTATTGCTTTTTAAATTATTGTTGTTGGTTTTCTGGGTCATGCTTTAATATAATGATTTTTTATTGGTTTATCTACTTTTGCTATTCTTTGTCTTATTTTATGGAGATATTTGTTTGAGGTTTTATTTAGATAGGGTCGTAGGTTAATCGTTTTAGGCTTAAGGTTGATGCGTTAAGGAGCTTTACTCTAGTTATTGAATTCTGTATATAGTTTATGAGGATGATTTTCATTGTTGTAGATTCTGTAGTTTCGGAATAGAGTTTAATAACTATTTATGCTTAATATTATGGTTCTGAATCTCCATGAAATTTTCATTCGTAGGTTCCGTACTCTATAGCTAACTATAGGTTAGCTTGTAAACTGTTTAATACTACTTCGATCTGTTATACATTATGTGAGTAACTAGTATCGTGGTATATATGGTATCTCGCTTTAGGGATTGGTTAAGACAGTCGGAGAGAAATATGGTATCTGCTGTAGCTAACTATCGTGAGGGAATATATGAGGAAGTATGTTTTGAATCACATCAAGCTGCTGAAAAAGCTATAAGAGCGCTTTTGAATTATCTCAATAAGGAGAGAAGGGGCTATTCTTTGCTATTCCTTGTATCAGAAGCATCAATTGAGGTTCCAGAAGAAGTTAGGCGATGTATTTTAGATCTAGATAAACACTATATTCCCTCGAGGTATCCGGATATATTTGATGAAGGAGCTCCACTAGACTACTATACTAAAGAAGATGCCGAGAAATGCCTTTCTTGCGCAAATAAGGTAATTGAGTGGGTGAAATCTATTGTTAAATGATTTAAATACATTAGTAGAGAAGTATAGGAAGAAACTAGCATTAAGACTTGTGATACTCTTTGGCTCTAGAGCAAGAGGAGACTATACAGAT
>Ga0209394_1000749_pt1 | contig 22899 bp, 23 predicted proteins | sample JNZ201metaG_FD_184122 | JGI IMG/M metagenome (GOLD analysis project Ga0209394, IMG submission 184122) | Hot spring microbial communities from Jinze hot spring, China to study Microbial Dark Matter (Phase II) - JNZ 20120812A (SPAdes) (version 3) ... | reverse complement strand
CCCTCCACCATGATCCCCCTTCCCATATACGTGCATAAGAATACCAAGACCATGTTTGTCTTTCAGCACCCTCAAGTGATCAAGTATAATCTCTTCCCTAACATCCTCATTATAGCTTCCAACAGTATGATAGGACAATACTCTGCTACCATCGGGCGATTGCCACCAGAAAATGTGGTATGGGAAAGGTATTGGCGGATTATTCCGGTATATCTGCCATTTAAGTTTATGGGTCATAAAGTAGTAGATGCCAGACTTCCTTAGGATTTGTGGTAAAGTCCAAGGGAAGCCTAAACTGTCGGGTAGCCAGGCTACTCTCACATCAACACCAAACTTCTCCACAAAATACCTCTTTCCATACAGGTATTGCCTGATAAGCGACCCGCCAGAGATTAATAGTGGACTAAATTCCACCCATGACCCGCCAACAACCTCCCAAAATCCGCTATTCACTAAACTTCTGATTTTCTTGAATAGGTCAGGATAATACTCTTCAACCCACTTATATAGTTGGGCGCTACTTTGACTGAACCTTATCCCATGCTCCTCCATCAACTTTATAACATTCCAGAAGGTTCTAGGAATGATGTCCGCTATTGTTTCAGACCTAGTCCACAACCATGAAAGGTCTATGTGAGCATGCCCAACCATAAAAACCTGATCTCTCAAGGCACATCACTCACACTCTCTCTTAAGGAGAGAGAAAGAGCAATTTAAGCCTTATATCTTTGACCACCTGGAGTTATTCAACAATTTTTGGTAATCCACTCTTCCCTTAGGATTTCTCCGTTATGTCTTGCCCAAAATCATTTTTCTTTTCGATATTTCTCTTCCAGTAGAGCCTTTATATCTTTAAATCCTGCGGAGCCTTCTATCGCCTGAATTGGGAATGGTCTCTTCATGGAATACACGTATGGTATCGCTATATCGACCTTGTCATTCTTCTGTATCTCCTTAATTATCCTCTTAGTCAGCTCATACATTATCCTCGGCCTCTCAGTTGCTATCGTCATAAACCTGAGTCTCATGAATACACCATACCAGTCAGAGACATCGGCACGGATATATGGCTCCTGCCCAGTCGCCTTTATAATGTCCGCCGTAACTTCTCGGGCAGCGTTCAATAAAATTCTCTCAGCCTCATCCCAGTCGGAGTCGAATGTTATCCTTAAAACAAACTCGTCGAGTATATAAGCCGGACCTGTTTCGCCCTCACTTCTACTAAACTTTTTCCGAAACATTTCAATGAGCTTCTCTTGCTCTTTCGGCGTGTAATTAATTACTAATGTGCCGAAGAGCATAGCGTTTGGTATGAGAATAGTCCTATTTACGGGCTCTTCGCTTCCAACAGACCCCCCAACCTGATTCAGTATTGTATATAGTGGGGTAACCGCGACAACATCGCCAACTAAACCATAGGATGGCAATTGAACTCTATCGCCAACGCTGAAAGGTCTAATGATTGATATTAGAAGCCACCCGGCGATTCCAGTTATAGGCGCCTGCAATGACCATCCTAGAAACATTCCTCCAAAGGCCGCGAAAACCGAGCCGAGGGCTCCGAGTGAAAACCAGTCACTTAAAATAAATATTATCCCAACTAAAATTAGAAAAGCTTTAATTACATTATTAATCATTATTACCTCTCCTTCCTTTGCGCCAGCCCTTAACATTGCTGATCTTATTAGTAGCGATGTGAACATGTAGCCTATTGTTAACCCCATAAACAAAACAAGCGCGGAGATGAACCTTGCTGCATAAATCTCGGTTATTAGGGTAGATAGGGCCTTTGACCCACCAAGCAGATAGTACCATAGGACAACAGCCAGAGCCACGGCAGTTAAGATAATCGTCAACTTCCTTTGCATAAACTTTCCACCAGAGCATTAGTTCAATTTGTTATGATAAGAGCTTAAAGAGCCGACTTTTATTCTTATCTATATCGCTCCAACAACCTTAATAGGGCATTGTCAGCTTAAAGCAATCGCTCACAGATGGCTTATAAACATCGTCGCCCTTAAACTTCACGTAAACGCTAACTTGATTTCTAATCTTGAGGGGCCTCAGCCCTTCCACGGAAAAGAAACCATTTTTATCTGTAATCCCACAAGCAAGCATTTTATCTCCCCTAAAAGTTCTAACGTCATATATTTCTACTTTAGCCTTCTCTATTCCATTACCTGTAATAACATCAATAAGTTTACCAGTAATAGTGAAGCCGGGATTTTGAGAAAAGCCTGATACCCCATCGATAATTATACGACTTTCCCTCCTGAAGGCGCGTAACCTAGGAGGGGAGCGTTTCGGCTGCACGTATACTTCTTCGTTCTCTATGTAAACCTTATAGTAATATTCGGCTTCAAATGGTGGTTTAAAGGGCACAACTATTCTTTCAGTTGACAGAGGTGGTAGGGTCACAATATGTTTAGAGTGTTTCACTATTGTGTCTGGAAGAAACTTATTACTTTTAAATATCGCCACTTTAACCAGACCTGTTACTGACTGCATTCTCAGAGGATTTTCCATAATAACTTCTATAAACACTTTATCGTAAACTAGAGAGTATGAAACCGGTTTTCCGGAGGAATCAACCCATCCCGAGGATTTGTACTGTGGCAGTGGATCTCTCAACTCTATGTCACCACTAAGGCTCTAAGGTAAGTATGCATAGATGAGACAACAGATAATTGCGAGGAACGCCCCAATTAAACCCCATATCACCCATCCAATTGAGAAAATCTGTGGAAACATCTCCAGCAGTAGTGGAAGGATGCGAGCATAGAGTAGATTAGCCACCGCTCCCAAAATAAAGCCTATAAACCCAATTATTAATGTTGCAATCATCATTTTGAGTCTCTGACCCACCACCATGCCTCCCTTAATATTTTTCTCCCTCTCTGCTTCAGTCATCTTAAGAGACTTTGAAAAGCAAATTAAACTTTAGTATCATAGACATATTTGCGCACATAATATATTCCATGGAAGAAGACTAATGATGGCCACGTATTGTTTAAGCGGTGTCGCAATCAATATCTCGATATATTTATATACATTGTTTTATAATCGTTATTTTGGGGGCACCTATGCCTGTTCAGAGATTTAGAATAACTCCCACATGCAAGAGCGCACTCTTCAGAGCTAAAAGGTGGTTTTACTCAACATTCTATACTGGAGCCCCGGCTGAAGTTAAAGAGGAAAATAAGAAGATTTGGGTTGATTTGGCTGGTAGGCTAGTCGAGGAGATAAATAAGCGAAATGCCGCCGAGAAGCCAGCAAGGCTTACAATAAACTATGAGACCGGACCTAAGGGAGAATTTAGACCGCTTTCAGCAACAATAGAGATAATGGAAGTAAGGCCACTAGAAACCTTTACAATATTCTTATCAAAGGAGGAGGAGAAAAGGAAGCTTAAGGCGGAACTTGAAGAATTAGTTAAGAAGGCGAAGGAACTCGGAATAAGTCTGAAAGATCTTGAGAGCCTATCATAGTATGTAAAATTGGGATAGCGCCTTTTTCTCCTAAATTCCCTGACAAATCATATATCGTAAATCATTTAAGAGCATATTTAATATTTTTGTTTATGGTGAAAGAATCCATGTCTGAGCCAGAGTTAAAGGAAGTTGGCAGAGTAACCCATTACTTCACTAGGATAGGTGTTGCTGTAGTCAATTTAACCGACACTCTCTCAGTAGGCGATAGAATCCTAATAAGGGGGTCAACAACAAATTTTGAGCAAGTAGTTGAGTCTATGCAAATAGAGCATAAAAATGTTAATGTCGCGTATAGCGGGCAGAGTGTAGGGCTTAAGGTTAACCAGAGAGTTAGGGAGGGCGATAAAGTCTATAAAATACTCTCATAAGATTCTGATGTTTTCAGCACATAAATTGCCATAATCACATTTTAATCATCTTTTTATAACATTGGTCAGATATTATAGTAAGGGTAGGCGTGATGAGCGGAAAGCTTCCGGGATATAGGGGGCTGGCCTTAAAAGTCCTTCTTGAAGCGGGAGCTGAGGTTGGGGATTTAATACGAATAATTAGAGGTGAGGAGTGCTTCGAAGGAATTCTGATTCCTAGATCAGAGTATGGCGACGACAAACATATAGTTATAAAGATTAAGTCGGGCTACAATATTGGCGTTGAAATCACGCCAGCAACAAGAATAGAAAGGGTTGGCATGGAAGCTAAGCCAGCATTTATTCCACCCCTTCCCCCTGAACAGAAGGCGGATCTGCCAAGAGTTACAATTTTAAGCACTGGCGGCACGATAGCTAGCAGAGTTGACTATAGGACTGGAGCGGTTAGACCAGTTATTTCGGCAGGCGACCTATACAGTATTGTCCCCGAGCTGGCAGACATAGCCCTCATAGATGCTGAAATATTATTCAGCGTCTTCAGCGAAGACTTAACCCCAAAACACTGGACAGCTATGGCTGAGGCCGTTGCCCAACATATTTCTAGGGGCGTTTGCGGCGTTGTCATAGCCCATGGAACCGACACAATGGGATATTCGGCAGCAGCATTAAGCTTCGCCCTGCAGAATCTCCCAGTTCCAGTAATATTTGTGGGCGCTCAGAGGTCTGAGGATAGGCCAAGCTCTGACGCCGCTATTAACTTAATAGGAGCCGTTTTAGCAGCATCTAGGGCGCCGTTTGCTGAAGTAGCGGTGGCGATGCATGAAACCCCTTCAGATGAGTCGGTAATTTTGCATAGGGGAACTAAAGTTAGAAAGTGTCATACAAGCCGCAGGGATGCATTTAAGACCGTGAATGCTAAGCCGCTGGCTAGAGTCGTAGATAGGAGCATCTATATGATCGAGAATAATTACCGACCCAGAGACCCGGAACGTAAGCTTATTTTAAAGCCGAACTTTGATGATAGAGTTGCATTAATAAAGTTTTATCCGGGAATGGACCCTAGGGTAATCGACTGGTATGTTTCTGAAGGTTACAGGGGGATAGTCCTTGAGGGAACTGGATTGGGCCACGTTCGCCGAGAATGTTTCCCAGCCATTAAAAGGGCTATCGATAAGGGCGTAATTGTAGCCATGACATCACAGTGCATTTGGGGGCGCGTGAACATGAACGTTTACTCTAATGGCAGGGATCTGCTGGCCATGGGCGTGCTTCCATTAGAGGATATGCTTGCCGAAACCGCGCTCGTTAAGATGATGTGGTGTCTTGCGCAAGCCAAAAATTTAGACGAAGCTAAAAGACTTATGTTAACAAATATTGCAAACGAGATCTCTGAGAGAACGATAGAGCCCATAGAAGCTCCCAAGATTTAAGGCCTAATGGATTCGGGGGTAGATTTAATGAAGATTGATTATGGCGCGCTTGATCTTAAAGTTGGTTTAGAATGCCACCAGCAGCTTGCAACGCGGGAGAAGCTCTTCTGTAAATGTAAGCCTCAGCTTTTTAAGGGCGACCCGGAAATAACGTTTCTCCGGAGACTAAGGCCGACGCAGAGTGAACTCGGTCAAATAGATCCAGCAGCCTACTTTGAGTTCCAAAAGGGTGTGAAGATTCTTTATGAAGCAAACAGCGAGACGTCCTGCCTTGTGGAGATGGATGAGGAGCCGCCCCACGAGATTAACCGCGAGGCTCTGGAAATAGCTCTAATCATAGCGCTTATGATGAATGCCAAGCCAGTGGATGAGATCTATGTTATGCGTAAAATAGTTATAGACGGGTCAAACACAACTGGCTTTCAAAGAACTTGCGTCGTCGCATTGAATGGTTCGATAAAAGTTGATGGTAAGACTATACCTATACAGCATATAAGTCTTGAGGAAGATGCTGCGAGAAAGATGGGTGAGGATGGTCTCCTAGTGCGATATAGAATTGATAGGCTTGGCATACCCCTTGTTGAGGTCACAACAGGTCCAGTGATAAATACGCCGGAGGAAGCTGAGAAGGTTGCTCTTGCAATCGGCAGAATACTGAGGGCTACAAGAAGAGTTAAGCGTGGCATTGGAACGATAAGACAAGACCTGAATATATCTATTAGAGGCGGCGCCCTAGTTGAGATAAAAGGCGTCCAGGAGCTTGAACTGATCTCTAAGGTTGTTGAGTATGAGGTCCAGCGCCAAATAAACCTTCTAAAGATCCGTGACGAGCTAATAAGGAGAGGAGTGAAAGAGAAAGACCTAAAAGAAGAGATTTTCGACGTTACAGAGATTTTTACGGGGACCAAATGTCAGGTACTTAAAAGAGCTATAAGTAGAGATGGAAGAGTGCTAGCCGTTAAGCTACCAAAATTCTCCGGTCTGCTAGGCCTCGAACTTATACCAGGCTTAAGGTTCGGCGGCGAACTATCAGATAGGGCGAAGTTCTGGGGTAGGGTTGGAGGGATACTCCATACGGATGAGCTTAGAGCCTACGGCGTTTCAGAGGAGGAGATATCTGAATTAAAGAGAAGGATGAACGCCTCTGAGGAGGATGCTATCGTTCTGGTCGCTGATAAAATTGAGAACGCCAAGGACGCCCTAAAGGCTGTCATAGAAAGAGCTCGTGAAGCATTAAAAGGGGTTCCGGAGGAGACGCGTGCAGCCAATCCCGATGGCACAACAAGGTATATGAGGCCGAGGCCTGGAGCCGCTAGAATGTACCCTGAAACAGATGTACCGCCAGTAAAAATAACCCGCGATTACCTGGAGCGATTAAAAGAGAAATTGCCGGAGCCGCCAGATGTCACCGTGAGAAGATTAATGGAAAAATATGGTATAAACGAGAAGCTTGCAAGACAGCTCTCTGATTCCGAGTATCTCGACCTCTTTGAGGTAATAGTTAAGGAGACTGGAGTTGCGCCGACGTTTGTGGCTGCGACGCTCACGGAGACATTTAAGGCTTTAAGGAGGGAGGGAGTGAACCTTGACGCTATACCCGATGAGAAGATAATTGAGGCGTTCAGGCTTGTTGGCTTAGAGAAGACATCTAAGGAGGCGATACCTGAAATAATTAAGTGGCTTACAGAGCATGAAGAGGCTACTCCAAGCGACGCTATAAAAGAGCTCGGATTAACTATGATATCGGATGATGACTTAAAGACGCTGATAGATGGGTATATAGAGAAAAATAGGAGTCTGGTTGTAGAGAGAGGAATTGGGTCGCTCGGAGCGTTGATGGGCATAATAATGAGAGATCTGAGAGGCAGGGTTAAGCCGGAGACCGTTAACAAGATCTTGAGGGAGAAGCTCTTAGAGGAACTTAAAAAGGCTTAAATAATGCTGAAAAAACTGCATCCATGTCAGAAAGCATTCCAAAACACATCCTTAGAGAATTGAAAAATGTTATAAGGCTCTAGATCCTAAAAGAGGAATGGTTGTCTTGTTTGATTAAAATTCAGGCGGAAATAAAGACATCATTCGGTAAAATAGTGGTTGAAGGTTCAACTATAAATGAGGTAGTTACGGCAATAAACTCCTTCCCCGAAAACCTTATTGTAGAGCTTGAAAGAATTGTTTTAAGGATGCTTTCGCAGAGCACGAATAAGGAGTATGAGGGCATAGTTAAGGTTACGGAAGAGGGGCCAATTCTAGTTCTTAAGGATGCTAGTGGAATCACCCAATATGAAGCTATTGCCCTAACCTTATACTTCTCTAAAAACAGATGCAGCAAGCCGTCAACCATAAGGCGGCTCCTAGAATACTCAGGAATAAAATTGCAGGTCTCTTCTAGGCTGAATGAAATGGCTAAGCGTGGCTTAGTTTTTAAGCCGATTCCGGGAAGGGCTGAGTGGGCCTTAAGCCCAAAGGGTGAGCGCTGGGTAGAGGAGGAGGTGTTGCCTAAGCTTAAGGAGGCTGCTAATCGTTAGCTTTAGCCCCTTCAACTCTCTCCTGAAAATACTCGTCGTATGCTTTAAGCATGGCCTTAATATACTCCTTTAACATGTTTGGCGTTACTTCAGGGCTTATAGCTAAATTTATTGAGATCGTTGCTCTCGGTTCGACTATTGCTCTAGGCGGCATTAAAGATTTGCTCTCTGCCCTTCTAACAGTTTTCCTAGCAACCCTGCCCTCTCCAGGCATAGTAATCTTTTTGGGTGGGGAAGGTTTAGTGGAGGCGTATAACCAGTCTAATTGAAAGGCGTATGCGATTAGATCTAGGAAAGCATTAAGTCCAACTTTATCTGCCCTTAAGTCGCCGATAACCCTCGGCAGCTCCACTAACGCGGAGTCTCTGTCCATACTCTCCTTCTCCATCCGCTCAACGAATCTTAGAAGCGCTTCCTCCTTACACAGGATATTTCTCAGCAATCGCCTAGTAGTGTCACCTTCAGGGTCTATTTTATATGCGTAAGCGAACTCAGCAGCCTCACGAGTCAGCTTATATTTTCCCTGCTCCTTACCGCTCTCTTCTATGAAACCCCAGCTCTTAAGAAAACCGTTATTGCGGCTGATATTATGTAGTGTAACAGTTGATTTCTCCGCAACTTCGCTTACGCCGACATACTCTTTATCTGCACCAGCATTTAAGTAGGCAACTAAGATATCGCATATCTTAGAGAAGCTTAAGCGCCTAGGAAGAATTTTAGACATTCTCTTCACCTAAATTCTTATAGCCGCCAGAGGATATTAAGTGATTCTTTAATCTATTCTCTGCCAAAATCTTTTAATGAGTGAGGAGAATACTACTATATGTATTTTTAAGGGTCTGTTGGCTATGGGCTGTGGAGAGGCGAACTTGGAGTTAACCGTAAAATATAAGGATGTTGAAGCTAGGTTCTCCGGCAAGCCTGATGAGGTATTAAGGGCTTTCTTCGGCTTTATGGGTAGAGTTCTGCCAACTTACGATTTAGCGTCTCAGCTAACCCTCACAATAGACCTGGAAAATCTTTTAGTAAGCGTGAAAGATCTCATAGCGTTCACACCGGAGGGACCTGTCATAGTTGTTCCACGGGAGAGGCTTGGCGGGGATAGAAATGTTATTATGCTTAACCTCATAAGAGCCTATATTGGCTACAAGACCGGTCGATTGGAGAGAAACTCTCTATCAACTTCGGAGATAATGGCCTTAACTGGCGGTAAGAGCGGGACGGTTGCGGCCCGCTTAAGCGAGCTGACTGATATGGGTTTAGTTGAGAGGGTTGGGCGTGGAGAGTATAGAGTGACAACGTTAGGCATAAAATACTTTTTAGATGAGGTGCTACCAAAGATTAAGCTGGAGGAAAAGGGTAGAGTTGAGTGAGAAGAATAGCGTAAAGGTTCATTTAGAGTTTGGCGAAGTTAAGGTGGACTTTGAAGGAGGCGTCAACCAAGTCCTCGAATCTATACTGAGGTTTTTGGCTAAAATATGTCCGGCTATCGAAATAGTCCAGAAAATAACTTACACACCTGATATAGCAAGCATCATAAACAACATAGCCGGAATTATAGAGATAACTGAGGATGGCCCTTTCATAAGGCGTGAAATTAACTTATCAGCCAAAAACGCAATATGCCTAGCCCTCTTAGGCGCTTATATCGGCAATAGAATTGGGAAACTTCCGAAGGACACGCTGTCCGTAAGCGAGCTCTCAAAATTGACTGGAAAGGCAAGGAAAACAATAAGCAATGATATACCGGATTTAATTGAGGATGGATTAGTAGAGAAGGTTTCTGAGGGAGAGTACCGAATAACTCAGTTAGGCATTAGGAGGACGGAGGATACCATAAGCGCGATTAAAGAGGGGCAAGCGAGCGTCACTAGGCGGCGTTAAACTGCTTAAACATTGTTAACGCAGAAATCAGCTAGCGATATATACCTCTAAGTACTAAACCTTTGCTAGGCACTATTAACTGGGGTATGGCCATTGAAGGGCAGACCTCTAGCCGCGATAGTCTCAGCGGGTTTATCTAAATTCGGTAAGAGGGATGGCTTCTCTAGCAGGGAGTTGTTTGCAGAGGCTGTTAAAGAGGCTTTTGATACGTGCCCAAACCTAGATCCAAAAAAGGATATTAAGGCCCTTATAGTGGGCAACATGAGTGAGGCCTTTGAGCATCAATGCCACTCTGCCCCAATAATGTCTGATTGGGCTGGCATATTGCCTGCGCCATCCGTGAGGGTTGAGGTTGCCTGCGCATCGTCGGGTGCGGCGATAAGATATGGATTATTTGCGATAATCTCGGGGCTATGTGATGTTGTGATGGTTGGCGGCTTCGAAAAGATGACGAATAGAACCACTCTTGAGGCTACCGAGTATTTAGCTATGGCTTCAGACTTCCCGCTTGAGCAGTGGAATGGTGCAACCTTTCCAGCACTCTTCGCCCTTATGGCGACAGCCCACATGCATAAGTATGGGACAACTGAAGAGCAGATGGCCCTTGTCGCAGTTAAAAATCACCATAACGGCACGCTAAACCCCAAGGCCCATATGCAAAGAGAAGTTACCGTTGAGCAGGTTTTAAGCTCAAGAATTATCGCTAAACCATTAAAGCTTTTCGACTGCTCCCTAATTTCAGATGGAGCTAGCTGCGCAATTCTGACCAGACCGGATATCGCTAGAAAGTACACTGATACGCCAGTCTATATAATTGGCTCCGGCCACGGAACTGATGCTATAGGGTTATATGAACGGGATGATCTCACAAGCCTAAAAGCCACTAGAATAGCTGCTAAGGAAGCTTATGACATGGCTGGCCTAAGCCCAAAGGACATCGATGTCGCTGAGGTACATGACTGTTTCACGATAGCTGAGATAATCGCCTATGAGGATCTGGGCTTCTGTAATCCTGGCGAGGGTGGGAAGTTTATTGAGAGTGGAGCCCCAACACTAGATGGCTCACTACCAGTTAATACCAGCGGTGGGCTTAAGGCTAAGGGTCATCCTGTCGGCGCAACCGGCGTAGCTCAACTATATGAAATTTTCCTCCAGCTAACTGGCCAAGCAGACAAGAGACAAGTGGATGACTGTGAGATTGGTTTAACGCATAATTTAGGTGGAAGTGGAGCGACATGTATAGTTCACATATACCGTAGGGGGTGAGAGGTTGAGTGAAGCCGCACAATTCACCATAGAGCAATTCTACAGGTTTATAGCTGAGAAGAAGATTATGGCTGTGAAGTGTGAGAATTGCGGGAAGATCCTTATTCCACCGAGGCCGCTATGCCCAAATTGTCTATCAACCAGTTTGAAGTGGATTCAGCTTAAGGGAAGGGGTAAGCTCTTGACATATACGGTGATACATGTTGCTCCAGAGAAGTTCCAGCATCTGGTTCCATATATTTTTGGCATAGTTGAGCTCGACGAAGGTGTCCGCCTTCCCGGCATAATTCAGGGAGTAAAGCCTGAAGACTTAAAGATAGGCATGACCCTTGAAATCGACTTCAAAGTGGATATACCGCAAACATGGCCCCAGTGGCCCAGATACTTCTTTAAACCTCCCTAAAAACATCCATTATCTATATCTATTCACCCCTCAATTTATTTTGTCCATTTATTCTCGCTGCGTGTGAGGTGCACTAATGGAGGAGGATGATCTGAGTAAGTATGTGAATGACCCATTATGGCCTATACTTGTCGAAACAGTCCATTCAATGATAATGTACAGGTACCATAAGACCTATGTTGAGGAGAAGATACTTCGAGAGAAGCCTGAAATATCGCCTAGAGAGCTTGCTGCGAGGCTAGGTATTCCTCTAGGAGAAGCTCTAGTCATATTATATGAGCTGAGGGGGAAGGCTAAGGGTAAGCTTATTTAATTCAACCTTCGACAACATAACGGTAGTAGACGCTCTCTCCGGCCGTTGGACTGCGCCTAGTTATCTTCACTATGTCGCCGGGCTTCGCCCCAATAACCCGTATAATTGGATCAGAGGTTTTTATGCGCGGCAGCTTGTATGGTTCAATACGATACTTCTCTAAAACGACCTTTCTCTCCTCAGGTGAGAGGACTTCATGCTTTGGAACTAGATAGTGCTTAAATATGTTAAATGATGGAAAATCTTGTGGAATTAGCTCAATATTGTTTTTTCGAGCTAGGGATTTGGCTGACTGCGTGTATTTTTCGCTGACTATTATGCCGTTCTCAATATTTTTTGAGCTCATATATTTCGCCATTTGATTAACATGTTTAACGCCTATAGCATCGGTTATCGAGGTTGTCCAGATAAGTATCTTCTTCCCCTCGACATCCTCAACCTCGGTCAGTATGCCATCCTTAACTTCCTCCCTTCCTAGAACTTTATAGTTTCTTAGCTCAATAAGTACTTGGGTTTTCCTTTCAAGCAGCGTGTTAAGGGTCAAAAGCCGAATTCACCTCTAATTAAACATCGAAGAATTCAATATGACTAAACTTTTAAACTTTACGCCTATGCTTTCCTCAGCGAGTTTGGGCATGAAGGCTATCAAATTGCCGATAGATTGATGCGGCGGCGCCAAGCGCACTGGCATATTCGCAGTCGCCGGGCACGACTACTTCTGCGCCGAACATCTTAATAGTTTCACATATTATCTTGGACACTATTTTACTTTTGGGAAGCATCCCGACGAGAATTATGCTGTTCTCCAGATCATATGCTTTGGCAGCCATGGCCGCTAAAACCCCTATCGTCTGCGAAACCATATTAAAGATCCCTGCGGCAACATCTTCGGCTTTAGACTTGCATGTTAATTTCCCAAGGTTTGAGGCTGTTGCGTCCGCTGGAATAATACCTATCGGCCCGCCAACTATATCTCCGACGGTTAAATCAACTCTCCCAGCATCCCCCTTTAAAGCCATATTCTCTAGGTCTTCAAAGATGGATAAGCCTAAAAGTCTCCGTGAAAGGCCGAGAACTGTGCCTCCGCCGACACCGGTTCCACCCACGTGCTTAATAGTTCTTCCACCATTATATACGGCAACGATAGCGGTCCCGGTCCCGGCGCTGACAACCAAACCCTCATCCCTATTAGCCAGCAGTAGGCCCCCTAGACCTATAGCAGTTATCTCATCTATTCGCTTAACTGGTAAACCGAAGGCTTCTTCACCAATAAACCTTGAGCCCCCGCCCGACGCCGCAACAACCCCTATTCGACCTCTAAGTTCCTCATCAATTTTCCTAATGAAGGAGTTTAGGGTTCTTAGAGCCGCAGTCTTCAGGTCTTCCACTGGCAGAATTTGCTTCTCAATGATCTTAAGATTCTCGTCTACGAGAATCGCTTTGGCGAAGCTGGCGCCCACATCTAAGCCTAATATCATAGATCTAGCCCCGGAACGAAAACTATCTGCCTGCTTAAATTCCTAAAATAAAAACTTTTAGGCTTTAAGGCTTTATCTTCACGGTACGTTGACCTCCATCTCAGCAGATTTGTGCGGATTGTGTTAAGTTAGAATATGTTTAAACACTTTATACAAAAATCTTATCTCTATAAATGGCGTATCATCACTACAAAAAAGGCTAGAGGCCCGGATCACTATGAAGGCGATTAAAGTTATCGCAAGTGCTGTATGTGGCGTTCTTTATGGGGCCGTCGGCTACATGATTTATTCCTTTGCACCAATAACCACGCCGGGCGTTGGAGTGGTTAGATTTTGGCCATCTGTCGTCATACCAGCCGTTTTCGCGGTTCTTTTTGGGCCGCTTGTCGGGGGTTTGGGTGCGGCCATAGGAATATTCCTGAGCGATATGGCGATACATGGAGATCCATTGCTTAGCCTTTCAGCCGGAGTCACATCAAACTTCATCGGCTTTTATCTAGTAGGGTATATTTCTAGGAGAAGTTTGGATTGGGCTAAAACCTTGGCCATAACTAGCATAGTACTTTTATCCACGCTCCCCGTGTTAGAGTATATTCTCCTAACGCACGTTTCGCTTGAAGCTGCGATACTATTTATAGGGCTCCTAATAGCAAGCTACATTTTAATGGTGGTTATAGGCCAGCTGTGGCCTCGGTGGAGGAGCTATGGCATAGCGTCAATAACTGGTTTAGGCGTTGGGAGCACGATAATAGGCTTCGTTGTCTGGGCTTATAGCCAAATATTTATTCTGCCGCCGGCGGTTGGAGGAGGCTTCCAGATACCACTGTATGGAGCGTTAATATGGCTAGTATGGACATTTGCAACTGAAATACCCTTCCTCATAATACTTGGGCCGCCAATACTGAGGGTTTGCTTCAAAGCATTCCCATCGCTAAACCCCATAAAGCCTCTAGCCGCAGTTACTGAGCAACAGGAGCGATGAGAAAATGATGTTTAAAGTTGTTGCTGTAGGCGGAACATTTGATGAGCTCCATAGGGGGCATAAGGTCCTGCTCACCACAGCATTTAAGTATGGTGAAAATGTCTGGATAGGGCTCTGCACAGATGATTTTGCTAAAAAGCTGCGTAAGAACCATGAGATTGCACCATATGAGAGTAGAGCCGATGAGATCAAGAAGTTTCTTAAGGAGCTGGGCGTCTATGAGCGGGCGAAAATAATCCCGCTATCTGACCCCTATGGGCCAGCTGCGACGAGCCCTGAGATGGAGGCTATTGTTGTTAGTAGGGAGACCGAGGCCAGGGCCAGAGAGATAAACGCGGTGAGGATGAAGAACGGTCTTAAACCGCTAGAAATAATAGTTATAGATATGGTTCCCGCCGAGGATAACATTCCGATATCAACGACGAGGATCAGGCGTGGCGAAATAGATCGGGAGGGAAAACTTCTAAGAAAATAACTATTTAAGCCTGCTCTGACAAATACACTTTCAGTAGGGTGAAAAGCCCACGTATAGTGATGTAATTGAAGAGAACAGGTTTTAGCGAGCTGCCACTTCATGATGGTAAGGCTCCCCAGTGGCTAGTTGAGCGAATGATAAAGCTGGCAAAAGAAATAGTTGCAATAATTGTTTATGAATATGGGCAGAATACTTTTCTCCAGAGAGTTTCAGATCCATACTGGTTTCAGGCTTTCGGCTGCGTCTTAGGCTACGATTGGCATTCTTCGGGCGTAACAACGGTCGTTACAGGAGTGCTTAAAACAGCGCTAAAGGATGGGGATTTAGGCATAGCTGTCTGCGGTGGTAAAGGTAAAGCATCAAGAGAGACGCTCTCGGAGATAGTTAAGGTCGGGGAAACATTCAACCTATCATCTAAAAAGATAGAGAGCCTGCAGTATGCAAGCAGGATGAGTGCAAAGATTGATAACACAGCGATACAGGCAGGTTATCCTCTCTACCATCACGCGTTTTTCCTATCTGAGGATGGTAAATGGGCTGTAATACAGCAGGGCATGAATGTAAATGACAGGACTGCGCGGAGATATCACTGGCTCTCAGACAACGTAGAGAGTTTCGTTGTTGAGCCGCATAACGCCATAGTTGGAGATGTTAAACGTCCGCTGGTCTTAGATATGACTGCTAAGGAGAGCGAGAGCTGCCGGAAAACGTCGGTTGATATAGCTAAAGAGAGGCCTGAGAAGGTTGCTAGGATGATTGAAATGATACGTCCAGCATGCCAAAGATCACTTCAGGAATGGATGGCAGACATACCAGCCAAAGAGAATAAAGATTACATCGCAGATTTCCTCAAAATGCCGCTAACAATAAATTGGAAGGCTTTAAAGAGGGCTTACGAGATACAGCCAAGGAATTATGAAGAGCTCCTTAACATCAAGGGTATAGGACCGTCAACGGTTAGGGGTTTGGCACTCGTAGCCGAGATAATATATGGCGATAAGCCGAGCTGGAAGGATCCAGTTAAATACTCCTTCGCTTACGGCGGAAAAGATGGCGTCCCATATCCAGTCAATAGGAGAGCTATGGATGAGTCAATAAGGATACTGAAGGAAGCTGTTGAAAAGGCTAGACTAGGTGACAAAGAACGCTTAAGCATGCTTCAGAAACTCAGAAGATTTGTGCCTCCAAATGCAGAGATTTAGGCTTCTTTAAATTATTCCTATTGGTAATCCGTCTCCGCGAGTATCTGCGTATCCGGCCCTAAGCCTCTCTTTAATTTCAACTATAGCTGCCACACCCATCCTAGCTGGATAAGGTAATTTCCTCACTTCATACCCTGCTATAGGATGATTGTCATATCCCTCCTCGCATTCCACTAGATTAGTGCCGGGATTCCACCTAAACCTAGGATACTCTATAGCTTCTTGAGGGTGAAATCCGTAGTCAATGATATTAGTTATTAGTTGGCTGTGGAATAGTGGCCTATAATGCCCGCCCGATATACCTATAGCCATAAGCCTTTCACTACACTCAAGTATCACTGCGGAAAGAGTGTGTAACGTTTTCTTGTAGGGTTCAAGCCTGTTAATGTGCTCTTCATCCAGAGAGAAGGAAGAAGCACGGGAGTTTAAAGTGATATTGAATTTTGGCTCAGTAATATAGGAGCCAAAATTATGGAAGATGCTCTGAATAGCTGCTACAAGCCAGCCATCGTCAGCCACAGCAAAGAAGGTGGTGTCAGCGCCGTTAATACTTTTCTCATTAACCCTTAACATGCTGTTCCTCATGCGCCCTATAAAATCATCGCTCAGAAGATCATGTCCCCTTAAATTCATATATCTCGGATCTGTAACATACATATCTCTAACGCCGTATGCAACCTTCGCATTATCTACCATAATTTTGATTCGACGCATAGAGTTAGGCGGAATCTCCTTCAGATCTAAGTCTTCTAAAAGCCTTAAAATATGTAGCGTTGTTATTCCCTGAGCGTTAGGGGGCATCTCATAGACTCTTTTACCCCGATACTCAATCGATAGCGGATCCCCAAACTCACTGCTATATCTTTTAAAGTCCTCTAACTCTAATACGCCACCGAGAGAATTAACATAGTCCACAATGCTTTCAGCGATCTCACCCTCATAAAAGCTTCTTGGATCCGAGCTCACCATTTCTAGAGCCTTAGCAAGACCCTTAAATGAAATTATGTCGCCTTCACTTGGAACTTTGTTGCCTGAGAGGTATGTTTCCCTTGAACCTCTATCTTTCATAAGTTCATCTTTGAGATTGCTTATGGCTTCACACAAACTTTTAGTTGCTGGGAAACCATAAGCGATTTTAATTGCTGGAAGTACGAGCTTACTCCAATCTAGGCTTCCGAACCGCCTCCACAACTTATATAGGCCGTCAACCATCCCAGGGATGGATATAGAATATACGCCGTGAGATGGCATGGAGGAGAAGCCCAGTCTCCGCATAAAATCCAGCGTAAGTTTCCCAGGAGCATAGCCACTACCGTTAAGAAAGTGTACGCGGCCATTCGGATCCATTACTAAAGCGAAAAAGTCTCCGCCAAGCCCAGATAGATGTGGCAGAACAACGCTTAAAGAAAAGCCTATGGATACAGTAGCATCTACAGCATTACCCTCTTTTAAAACGCTGGCGCCAACCATAGAAGCTAAAGGATGCTCAGATGACACAACACCGCTCATAGAGTAAAATGGAGACTTAAAATACATATGAAAAAGATATCCTGCAAATTATACTTAAATTTTAAGGTGGATTGAAATATTCTAGGAAACAAATTGTTAAAATATTATAAGCCTTTTCCAATATTTCAATACTAATAAAGTTCAGGGTCGCGCATGTCTATGTCAAAAACATCGGGCGGTAGTCTCATCTCAAGGTATAAAGTTATAGATTTTCACACCCACATAGGAAAGCTATGGAGAACGTATCCCAAATTTACCGCAAAAGATCTCCTAAAGAGGATGGATGAGCTGGGAATAAGCATAGCATGCGTCCTTCCACTCGAAAATCCTGAGGAAACAGACTTCTACTCAACCACCAGCAGCGTTTTAAGGGCCATTAAAAGGTATAAGGATAGGCTCATACCTTTCTGTAACGTGGATCCGCGGAGGGGTGACCCGGACAAATTCGATCCATATCCAATAATCGAGGATTACGTGTCTAAGGGGTGCAGAGGATTTGGAGAGCTATTGGCTGGCCTCGAAGTAGATGATTATAGGATGCAGAAGATTTATAGGGCTGCTGGCGAACTCAACATACCTATAGTCATGCACTTTGACGCATACCGTTGTATCGATGACATCGGCTTGCCAAAATTTGAGAAAATTATTAAAATTTACAGCAAAACTATTTTTGTTGCACATGGCCCCCATTGGTGGGCTGAAATATCAGCCGATGTGAAGCCAAGCGATAAAAGTGGTTATCCAAGCGGACCAATAAAACCCGGTGGGAAAGTGGAATATTTGCTACAGACATACAATAATGTTTATGCCGACTTATCCGCTAATTCCGGAGAAAACGCCCTCAGCCGTGACCCTGAGTACGCAAGAGAATTCTTAGAGAGAAACAGCTTAAAGCTTCTCTTTGGAACCGATCTCCTCCTAAAGTCACAGAAAATTGAGATTCACAATATTTTGGAAAGGATGAATTTAAGCGAGAAAGCATACGAAAGAATTCTTTATAAGAATGCTGAAAGACTTCTGAAGCTCTAAATGGAAACAAATATATAATATATAGGAGATGGCTAAGTCGAATGGAAAGTAACCTCATTATTTATGAGGACCCCAGTACATTTTTAGAAAGGCTGAATAAACTAAATGAGGAGCTAACTTTCAGTGAACGATTGGAGATTCTACGAGAGATAAAGATGAAGCATACTCATGAGAAACAGAAAGTTATTGGCATTATGGACCAGGATGATCACGGGAGACTTCTTCCACCACCCGAGCTCAGAGAAATAGTCGAGTACATGGGGCCTTCAGGTGAACCGGTTAGAGATGTGAAATTAAATAACTTTAAGCCTATAAGCAATCACCCGAGTGGAGGGTTTTTTGGGCCGAAGATTTGCGGAGAAAACTTCAGATTGTTTCTTTCCTCGCATCCGGTTTACATCAATCCTTTTAGCTCTATTCTTGGCGGCTATATGGCCTATTTTATGAGCTACCGAGACCCGCATTGGAATCCGGATCTTTCCCCACCACAGCATTTAGTGGAGGCTTGGAGCAAATACGATATTTACCCAGGCGTAGGCGCAGTTCAGCATTTCTGCCAAGATATGCAGATAGGCTTCAGCCTTGGTTGGGGAGGATTACTGAGGAAAATACGCTATTATCGGGAGATTAATCCTCAGGCAGCAGAATTCTACGACGGATTGGAGAGCGTAGTTATCGGGGTTCAGGAATGGATAGCTAGACATGTTAAGGCGGCTAGGGAGCTCGCTGAGAAAGAGAGAAACCCAACTTTACGCAGGAACTTAAAAGATCTGGCCGATATAAATGAGCGGTTAATTAATGAGCCGCCTAGAACATTCTGGGAAGCTTGCCAGTGGACAGCTTGGTATCAAATGATTGCCCGAATGTATAATGGAAGCGGCTCTATGGGGAGAATCGACGTGTGGCTTAAACCATTCTATGAGCGTGATGTGGCCGCCGGCATATTAACTGATGAAGAAGCCATTTTCCACCTCGCATGCCTGTTTTTAAATGATACACAATACTATCAGCTTGGCGGACCGGATGCTAGCGGTAAAGATGTCACAAATAAGCTCTCATATCTTGTCTTAGAGGCTGTTCACAGACTTAAAGCGCCAGCTAATATAGGGATATTTGTTTGGGAGGGTTTAGATCCAAGGCTCTTGGACAGAGGCATAGAAATAATGCTTGAAGATAAGATGGGTTTCCCGAAATTCCTGGGCGGCGACGCATTAATAGAGGGCTTTATGAGGAACGGTTATTCAGTTGAGCTTGCACGTGAAAGAGCCTACTCTGGTTGTCACTGGTTTGCTATTCCGGGAAAAGAATACGCCTTACAAGACTGCGTCAAAATTAATTTTGCTAAAGTCTTCGAGGTTGCATTTTGGGAAATGATGAGTGATCCGAACGTTAATCCGAGCGTTGAGGAGCTATGGAGCCGATTCGAGACACATTTAAGAAAAGCGATAGATATTGTTCGAGAAGGTTTAGATTTTCACATGGAAAATATGCATAAGGTTTTCCCCGAGCTAGTATTAGATCTTCTCTGCTACGGCCCGATAGAGAAAGGTCTAGATGCATCTCACGGAGGAGTCGAATACTATAATTTATGTCTAGATGGGGCCGGCATAGGCACCGTAGCCGACTCTTTCGCTGCCATAGAATTAAGGGTAGAAAAAGAGAAAAGGATTTCGTGGAGGGAGCTCGCCGAGGAGCTTAAAAACAACTTTAGGAATGAATATATCCGGTTAATGCTGCGTAACATACCGCACTATGGACAAGGCGGGACTCACGCCGATGAATGGGCGGTTAAAATCGCTAAAACATTTGTTCGACTGGTTAAAGAGAAGCCGACGCCTAAAGGATACAACATTATTCCAGGGCTCTTTTCCTGGGCAAGCATGCTCTCCATGGGCCAAAGGGTTGGTGCGACACCGAACGGGCGGCGCGCAGGCGCACCGATATCGCAGGGGGCTAATCCCGAGCCGGGGTTTGGTGGCACCCCAACATCACTAGCCATAGCTGTCGCGGCAATACAATGTGGTTATGGAAACACGGCGCCATTACAATTAGACATTGATCCAACAGTTTTCAGAGGAAAAAATGGCAAAGAGATCGTTAAAGCCTTAATACTTGGACATTTCAAGCTGGGTGGAACAATGATTAACATGAATGTTATTGATAAAGAGAAGATACTTGAAGCCCATAAGGACCCATCAAAGTATCCTGATCTGATAGTGCGTGTAACGGGCTTCAGCGCTTACTTCGCTAGCCTATCTAAAGATCTAAGGCAGTTCGTGGTGGATAGAATCCTCGCAGAGGAGTCCTAGCGATAATGAATGGTGGTTTTTGTGGTTAAAGGCTTGATCTTCGACATAAAGCGTTTTGAGGTTCATGATGGTCCGGGTATACGCACTACTGTATTTTTAAAGGGGTGCCCCCTCCGCTGTTTCTGGTGTCAGAACCCTGAAGGATTAAAGCTGAAGCAGGAAATAATGTTTTATCCGGAGAGATGTATCAGTTGTGGTGCTTGCATGGCTACGTGCCCTAGAGGCGCACATGAGATAAGAAACAATATTCATGTTTACTTCAGGGATAAATGTGAGAATTGCGGTAGATGCGCAGAGAGCTGTTATTCCGGCGCCCTTCAGTTTGTGGGCAAATGGATGAATGTCGATGATTTAATTAAAGTAGTTTTAATGGATAAACCGTTTTACAATGCTTCAAATGGCGGCGTGACTTTATCTGGTGGAGATCCGGTAATGCAATATGAGTTTTCATACGCCTTCCTTGAAAGATGTAAATCTGAGGGGCTTCACACTGCCATTGAAACAGCAGCCTACTGCAGATGGGAGGTTCTTGAGAAACTTCTTTCCGTAACAGACCTTATAATGATGGATATAAAGCATATTGACTCGGAGGTTCACTATAAGGCGACGGGGGTAAGAAACGATATCATACTTGAAAACGCAAAGAAGCTCGCTGAAACCGATAAGCCCCTGATAATTCGCATCCCAATAGTACCAACCGTTAATGATTCGCCTGAAGCGATCGCGGCAATAGCTAAATTTATACAGTCATTTAAGAACCTGATGTTTCTTGAGCTCTTACCCTTCCATAGGCTTGGAGAAGTAAAATACAGGGCGTTAGGCATTGAGTACCCTGCAAGAAATCTTAAGACTCCCACAAAAGCAAAGATGCAAGAACTAATCGAAGCTGCCAAAAAGTTTGTAACTAATGTTTTTTCGGCATAAAATAAGATGGTTAACTCTAATGGAATCTTGTTTTGATTTCTTTTTATGGCGATTTGGCTATAAGTAAGGGGTGGAGGCTAAAAAGCATTTCAAGAACATTTCTCAAAATGGTCAGCTACTGCAAGGCTGCAGGTTCCTATTCCTATAATAATTCGCCACTTTACTTATGGCCCTGAAAATATCGTTAATATCCTCCTCCGTGTAAAACTCATTTATTGGTATTGTAATTATTTCTTTAAGGATTCTTTCGGCGTTCGGACAGTCGCCTTCTCTATACTCTATCTTTCTGCCATAGCGTGGGCAGTCAAATGGGCAATGCGAAGATCCGTATGTAACCTGCTCTTTAAGCACCTTAAATAGGTAGAGCGGCTTTTTAATGTATCCAACACTAGCAGGTATCCCCTCAGCTGATAGAGCCCTCGCAAACTCCTCTGGGCGAACCTTCAAAACCTCTCTATCGATAGTGAATGGATAGAGCCAATAAGAATGGGCCGACCCTGGCGGGACTTCAGGCGGCTTCACCCCTTCAATCTCCTTCAGGAGCTTGGTTAGCATATCGCCAGCCCTTCTCCTTCTGGCAACAATATCCTTCGCCTTACGCACTTGTGCTAAAGCTACAGCGCCTTGGAGTTCGGTCATTCTATAATTCATGGCTAGAAACAAGTAGCCTCTATCATCAGCGCCTCCTCTGGGCCAAGCCTTATCAGCAAATAAGCGAGCTCTATCAGCGAGCTCATCATTATTGGTTATTGTTACTCCTCCGTCACCGCAGGTTATCTGCTTTGACTGCTGTAGGCTGAAGCATCCAAAGTCGCCTATTGTTCCAGCAAGCCTACCCTTATACTCTGCCAGATGAGCTTGGGAGCAATCTTCAATGAGATAAATGCCATGCTCTTTACAGATCTTAGACAGCCTATCCATATCGCCACACAGACCAAAAAGATGTATTGCGAGCACGGCTACAGTCCTATCCGTTATCTTTCTCTCAACATCATCAGGGTCTAAACCGTAAGTCCCCAATTCTATATCAGCAAATATGGGAATACAGTTTTGATAAAGTATTGGAATTACTGAGCCTATGTCGCTTATTGGGCCAGTTATAATTTCTGAGCATGGCTCCGGGTTTATTGCACCAAGAGCCACATGTATTGCCGCCGTCCCGGAAGTAGATGCTATAGCATGCTTGACCCCATAAAGGTTTGCAAACTCCCTCTCAAAGGCAATAACTTTTGTTCCACCAACCCTATTCAGCTGACCAGACCATATAACATCTATTATTTCTTTAAGCTCTTCTGCCCCTATATCCCT
>Ga0209394_1000746_pt1 | contig 23021 bp, 21 predicted proteins | sample JNZ201metaG_FD_184122 | JGI IMG/M metagenome (GOLD analysis project Ga0209394, IMG submission 184122) | Hot spring microbial communities from Jinze hot spring, China to study Microbial Dark Matter (Phase II) - JNZ 20120812A (SPAdes) (version 3) ... | reverse complement strand
GTTTGAGGAAACTGGCGCCGGGGGTGGGATTTGAACCCACGCGCCCCGGAGGGGGCATCGGCTATCCGGGCCCGATGTCTGCGCAAATCTCCAGGCCGACCCACTACCAGGCTATGGGACCCCGGCTTCCATGAAATGATTATCCTAAGCTCCTATTTTGAATTTACTCGGGGTTGCCGGTTACCTGGTCAAGCTATGCCCATGCGCTATCACAGCTCTTAGCAGCCTTATCCAATGCATCCAAGAAAATAAAACTACTTCAACCTTTTCTCGAGACTAGCGCGGGATTCATAGGTAGACTTGGATGCATTAGATGTATCTCATGAGAGCCTTGAATAATCACGAAGGCGATCGCTAAAGCGGCTGCAATCACGATCAGAGTAGAGATCACTAGAAGCTCTCTTCCCTTCATAATCTTCTCACGGCGTTAATGTTTGGGAGATCATTTATGTAGTTTTTGAAAATAAAATATAGAACAAAGCTCTAGAAAAGAGCTTGAAGGTATAGGGAGAGAGAATTTTTAGACCATGCCTTTGAGAGCACACGTCAAATGCTTATACTGCTCATTTCTACTCCATTATCTCGTGCGGGGGCTCCTGGAGAGAATTAAAGGCGCTGCGGAAAGGGGCTTGGATGAGGTTGTTGAGGCGTTTATCGATGTTTTGAGGGTTCCGGCGGTGAATCCATCTGCTGGAGGCCGGGGCGAGCTTAGGAGGGCGGAGAAGATTCAGGCAGCTCTCTCGGAGCTCGGGATCGAGCATATTACTAGAATCGATGTTCCCGATGATAGGGCCGAGGGCGGCGTCAGGCCAAATATCGTAGCGCTTATTGAGGGTGAGAGCCGGGATAAGGTGCTCTGGCTGATAGCTCACATGGATACAGTCCCGGAGGGCGATGCGAGGCTCTGGGAGACGAACCCATTCGAGCCGGTGATCAGGGATGGTAGGATATACGCGAGGGGCGCCGAGGATAATGGCCAGGCGATCGCCTCCATGCTCCTGGCCGCGAGAATACTCATGGAGCTCGAGCTTAGGCCGAGGGTAAATCTCGGAATGATCTTCGTCTCCGATGAGGAGGCTGGCAACAAGTATGGCCTCGAGCAGCTCGTGAAAAAAGGCATATTCAGCGATCACGATGAGGCTGTCGTCCTCGATTACGGTTCGCCGGATGGCTCGGAGATAGAGATCGCGGAGAAGCACATGCTCTGGCTGAGGTTCATTGTGCGCGGCGTCCAGGCCCATGCAGCATTCCCCCACCACGGGATAAACGCTCACAGGGTTGGGGCCCGGCTCCTAGTAGCCCTGGACGACTTGTTACACGAGAAATTCGGCGAGAGCGACGAGCTCTATATCCCGCCCAAGTCGACATTTGAGCCCACCAAGAAGGAACTGAACGTTGATAACGTGAACACCATCCCCGGCACGGACATCTTCTACTTTGATTGCAGGATACTGCCAAGATACTCGCTGGAGGAGGTTTTATCCGCTGTAAGGGATCTCTGCGTGAGATTCGAGTCGATGTATGGTGTGAAGATCGAGGTTGAGGAGGCTATGAGGTGGGAGGCTCCCCCGCCGACGCCCCTAAGCGCGAATGTCGTCAGAAAGCTCTCTGAAGCCCTGAAGCTCTCGAGAAACATTGATGCCAGGATAATTGGGATCGGCGGCGGGACCTGCGCGGCTCTTCTCAGAGCTCAGCGCATTCCAGCAGCGGTCTGGTCCACGCTGGATGGCATGGCCCATAAGCCAAACGAGTACTGCAAAATCGAGAATATTCGGAGGGATGCTGAGACCCTTGTTCTCCTCTCGCTCCTAATTTAGCTCGGCCTCTTACCACCCTTCCAGATCGCCGGATATATTCCTCTCCTCATTATCACGCGCTCCGTGTCCACGGCTATTCCATGATCTTTCTCGAGCATCTCCATAGCGCTCATCAAGCTTCTCCCGATTGCCACGAGCTCGCCCTTCAGCGTCATGACGGCGACGGGCGCACCCCTCTCAACAGTATTCTCGACCTTTGCTATCCCGACCACCGCAAGGTTTGCTCCATGGCATATCGCGTCGACCGCGGTGTCCAGGATGAAAACCTTCGGCATGTACTCTACAGCCTCCTCGACGGGCCTTAGTATCACCCTCAGCTGAGTTTCGTCACCGCTTTCCCTGTAATCCTTCAGCGCCGAGTAGAGGTCTAATAGCGTGTGAGCCTTCTCCTCGACGAATGGGCCGGCTCTCGTCCTCCTGAGCTCCTGCATGTGAGCGCCGCATCTCAAGTATAAGCCGATATCTCTGCAAAGCCTCCGAATGTATGTTCCGCCGGAGCAGGCTACCTTCATCAACACATTTCTTCCATCCCTCTCGATGAGCTCCATCCTGTATATGGTCCTCGCCCTAATTCTCCGCGAGACACTCGACCTAACTGGCGGAACCTGATATATCTCGCCTGTGAAGAATCTTAGAGCCCTCTCGAGATCCTCGTCCGAGATGTCTTCATGAAGCCTCATGAGGCAGATGTATTCTTTCCCGCCGCTCATGATCGCTCCAGCGCACTTGGTCGCCTCATCAACCAGTATCGGGAGAACTCCTGAGACCGCTGGATCGAGCGTTCCACCATGGCCCGCCTGCCCCACGCCGAGAAGCTCCCTCACCGTGAAGGCTACCTCATGGCTCGTCGGCCCGCGAGGCTTATCCACATTGACTATGCAGGCTTTGAGGAGCTCTTCTATCGGCCTCTCATGCGGCGGGGATCCATAGCTTGGATCGCTCTCAGCATCAACCCTGACCAGTATCCTGCGCTCTATCTCCCATGGAGGCTTAACCGCCTCGAAGATCATCCAGCTGAGAGGACGTTATTCTCCGTTCAAAAATGTTATCTTAGGCCAGGGTCCCCAACTCAACCCTGACCTTGGATTTCATGTAGTCGATCAGACCAGCCGCCTCCAAGGCCCTCATCACCTCCTCGTCGCTGGCTCCTCTCCCGATCTCTATCCTATGAGGCGTGAATGCCAGGTGCCTCACGTTGGCCTTCCTCCTCCGGATGCCCGTGAGCTGCTTCGGCCCAGTCACCAGAACGAAGTTCTTGTCTATCACGTCGACTATCACGCACTTCTTCCCGGCCTCTCTGCCCGAGGTTTTCACAGCTATCCGGCCTATCTCCTCGATCATACCGCTGAACCGGGTTACAGGTCACTATTTAGCAATTATTCTTTTAGCGGCATCCTATCTCCTAAGCTTCGCCAGGCTTAGTATCTGGTCGGGCTTTAGCACGGAGATGCCGGTGTATGCTCCGACGACCTCTATCAGGACTATCCAGTCAGGGTTCTTCAGGTCAACTCTCCTGTCGACGTTCTTCGCGGTTGCCTCGATTATCTCGGAGCTCGAGAGCGACGTGTGCCTCTTCTCGATCGTTATCCTGAAGCTTTGATCCGCCGGTATCTTGGATGCAACCCTCCCGACAGCCTCGGCTATCATCTCGAGATTCGATTCGACGACCTCTTCTATGGGAATCATCCTCATGAGGCTTCCAACCCTCCAGGGCTCCTCCTCGGCTATCGCCTTAACCTTCTCAATCACTTCGAATGGATCGAGGTTGGTCTTCGCGGTCAGGAGGCCGGAGATGCTCGTCATAGAGACTTGAGGCTCGTTATCGCCGAGGAACCTTAGTAGGTCCTCGAGCTCTATGGCCGCGAGATTCTCCATGCCCCTGGCGGTTGTAACTATGAGGTTAAACCTCTTGACCACGATTAAAGGAGCGTCGTCTCGAGATATAAAGATGCGAGCAGAGCATGTTAAAAGGCCTGGATATCCGACAATATTCCATGCGCCTCGCATCCATCCATTGCCTCTGATGAGCTCGCATAGTGTAAAACATCTCGATCAAGGCTTAGCCTTCCTTAAGATCGATGCATCCAGCTTGCGATGGACCTCGCATGATGATGGGTTCTTAGACGTCTGGAACTATGCCGGGTATTCTCGGGAATGGCTGGACTTCCGCTACGTGCCGCGCTCCCGCGATGTATGCTATGAACCGCTCTATTCCGAGCCCCGCTCCCGCCGACGGCTTTAGCAGGCCCTCCCTCGCGAGATCTAGGAGGATCTTGTAACTCGATTTCTCCAGGCCATCTCGCTCGAGCTTCATGACGAGCTTCTCGTACTCGTATTCCCGCTCAGCTCCAGAGATTACCTCACCATATCCTTCTGGCAGGATCAGATCGTAGTTTCTCCATTCGCCGGTCTCCGGATCCTCGTAATCATAGAACTGCCTCGGTATCCCGGTCACCCAGACCGGGTCTTTGATAATTTTCGAGATCTCGTCCTGCCACGAGCTCCCATACTTTTCCTCGAGCTCGATCCGCTTGTAAACCTTGAATGGCGCCTGCGGAATCCTCAGCTCTCTCCCAAGGATCTCAAGCTCGTGAGGAAGACTCTCCTTAACGTATTTTATTGACTCCGTTATCAGTTCTTCATAGATCCTGAAGATGTCGTGCATTTTCGCGTATGCTACCTCGACCTCGAACTGGGTGAATTCGTAGAGGTGTCTTCCGGTTGTAGCTCTATCTCTCCTTTCTATCCTTATGTTCGGCGAGAGTATGAATATCTTCTCGGGGCCGAGTGAGACGAGAACTCTCTTATGAACTATCATGCTTTGCATGGCCGATACCTTTTCGCCGTAGATCTCGACCTCGATCCTTTTCTCTATGCTGAAGTCGGGGTCGGGCCATAGAGGGTCGGTGGACTTGGAGAGGATGACGGGGAGTATCCAGTAGAAGCCCCTTTCTAGGAGCTTATTCACCATGACCTTAAGCACTCCAGCCTGGATCCTGAGTATCGCGAGCTTATGGCCGCTCATCGGCTTTCTCAAGTCCAGCCCCTCGAGCATTAGCCCCCTCATCCAGCGCTCCTTGATCGAGATAAGCGCACTATATTTGTCTTTTTAACGGATGATTCCGTCAATCGGATGAAATATGCGGATTTGCTTATCACCTTTTCTGACAGTCTGCCGGCAACCTCGCCGCACCGAGAATATTATAGGCCCGGGAATCACGTTATTTGCCGGCGATGAGGGAGCGGATGAAGGGTTTTCCGAGACTTATGTCCATCGATGATGCTAGAGACATGCTGAGGAAGAAGATCGCGCATAGGATAATGGAGGTTGAGGAGGTTGAGCTGGCGGCGGCCGCTGGCAGGGTCTGCGGCGAGGACATCACGTCTCCGATGGACTCGCCACCACATGATAGAAGCGCTGTCGATGGCTACGCCGTCGTGGCCGAGGATACTTTCGGCGCCTCTCCGACCAACCCCGTGGAGCTTAAGCTGGTTGGCAGGATAGAGCTCGGCGCAGATCCATCATTTCTCCCCGAGATCCGGAGGGGCGAGGCGGTTGAGGTGCCGACCGGCGGCCCGATTCCCCCCGGGGCGAATGCGGTCGTACCGCTTGAGCATGCTAGAAGAGCCGGCGACCGCGTTGAGGTGTATGAGCATGTTCGGCCGCTCCAGAACATCTCTAGGAGGGGCGAGGATTATCGGAGGGGCGATGTAGTCTTGCGGAGAGGGCTGCTGATTAAGCCATGGCATATCGCGGCCCTCGCATCGCTCGGCTTCAGGAGCTTAAAGGTTCTCAGAAGACCCCGCGTAGCCATTCTCTCGACGGGCAGCGAGCTCATCGAGCCCGGAGAAGAACCCGCTCCCGGCAAGGTGTACAATTGCACTAAGCCCATGCTCAAGGCCATGCTCGCATCGCATGGCGCAGAGCCGATCGATCTAGGCGCCGTCCCAGATGACGTCGAGCTCATCTCCGAGAGAATTTCGGATGGATTAAGGAGAGCTGATTCCGTGATAGTTACTGGCGGCACGAGCGTCGGGGAGCGGGATCTCGTTCCAGAAGCGATCTCGAGGGTGGGCGAGATAGCGGCTCACGGGCTCGCGATTAGGCCGGGTAAGCCCACGGGCTTCGCGATCTCCTCGGGCAAGCCCATATTCATGCTCTCGGGCTTTCCGGTCGCGGCGCTAATAGGATTTCAAGAACTCGTTATCCCGGCCCTAGAGCTCATGCTTGGATGCAGATTTGATCCTCCTCCGAGGATAAGGGGGAGGCTTATTAGGAGGATAGCATCTCCGCCCGGGATCAGGACTTATGCCAGGGTTAGGGTCTTCAAGAGCGGGGATGGAGAGATCTTGATCGAGCCTCTGAGGGTAACCGGCTCCGGAATCCTCTCGACCCTCACGCGCGGCAACGGCTTACTGGTCATACCGGAGGAGCTTGAGGGCTTTGATGAGGGCTCGGAGGTCGAGGTCATCCTCCTCTCGCCCATTCTCGAGGGTGATGAGATGTGAGGAGGATCTTCCACGAGCTCCCGACTCTTCGCGAGGCGCTTGAGCGAGCTCTCAGCGAGATCTCGCCCCTTGGAGCCGAGGAGGTGAGCCTAGAGAATGCTCTCGGAAGAGCGCTGGCATCAGACATATACGCCGAGATTGACTCGCCTCCCTTCGATAGATCCCTCGTCGATGGTTATGCTGTTAGAGCTGAGGATACTTATCGCGCTGATGAGGATAACCCGGTCGAGCTCAGGCTGGTCGGCAGAATCAATGTTGGTGAGAAGCCGCGAGTATCCATAGGCGAGGGCGAGTGTGCTGAGATCGCGACGGGAGCTCCGATACCGCGCGGGGCAAACGCCGTGGTCATGCTCGAGTATACGAGCCGGTCCGGCGACAGCGTGAGGATCTTCAGGGCCGTCAGGCCCGGGGAGAATATTGCGCAGGCCGGCTCAGACATCTCGGCGGGAGACCTCGTCCTGAGAAGAGGGAGGATATTGACCGCGAAGGAGATCGCCGCGCTTGCCGCTCTCGGTTGCTCGAAGTTGAGGGTTTATAGGAAGCCGAGGATCGCGGTCTTCTCGATCGGCAGGGAACTCGTTCGGCCGGGGCAATCCCTCGAGCTCGGCAAAGTCTACGATGTTAATAGCTACTCGATTCTCGGAATGCTGCGGGAGCTCGGCCTCAGCGCCGAGTTCGGCGGGATATTGCCGGACGATGAAGAGGCGATAATCAGGAAGCTGGAGGAGGCGCTTCGGAAGAACGACGCGGTGATAACCTCGGGCGGAACATCGGCCGGCCTCGAAGACCTAACTTACAGGGCCTTCGAGAAGCTCGGGAAGATCATTGTTCACGGAGTTAGGGTTAAGCCAGGTAAGCCGACGATAATCGCGGCGACGCGTGATGGTAAGCTGCTGATAGGGCTGCCCGGCTTCCCCCTCTCGGCGATGATGATCTTCACCTCCCTCGTCAAGCCCATCCTCATGAGGTTGATGGGAGCCGATGCCGAGGAGCCCGAAACCATTCAAGCCGAGTCCGCCCTCAGGCTAATTATCGGCGGCAGAACCCACCTGATCCCAGTGCATCTAGTTGCCACGCCAAGGGGCTTGAGGGCATATCCGATTCTGGGAGACTCGGGCTCAGCATCCGCGCTGCTAGAAGCCGATGGCTTCATGGAGATACCGGGCGAGAAGCAGCTTCTCGACGAGGGCGAGGTTGTTGAGGTGAAGCTCTTCAGGGGATTCAGGCCTGCGAGCGCTGTGATCATCGGGAGCCACTGCCCCGCGCTGGACATGCTCATCGATGCCGCTGGATTAAGGAATGTCAAGCTGATTAATGTTGGCTCCCTTGGAGGATGGCTCGCGCTCAAGAGGGGTGAGGCCGATATGGTGGGAACGCATCTCCTAGATGAGGAGACCATGACATACAATGTTCACATGCCTAGGAGGCTCGGGCTCGAGGATGAGGTCGAGATATATGGGGGCTATATCAGGGAGATAGGCTTCATAACCGCGCCCGGAAACCCGAAGAACATCAGGAGCTTCGAGGATCTACTGAGACCCGACATAATCTTCGTCAACAGGGTTCCTGGATCCGGGATAAGGACGTTCACGGATCTGCAGCTAAAGAGGATTGGAGTAGCCGATCCGGAGAGGAGGATTAAGGGGTATACCTATCAGGTGAGGACTCATACAGCTGTCGCGGCGGCGGTCTCGCAGGGTAGAGCCGACGTCGGGGTAGCCATCGGATACGTCGCCAAGATCTATGGGCTCGAGTTCATCCACTTGGCGAATGAGAGATTCGACCTCGCAGTGCGAAAGGATAGGCTCTACAAGGAGTCGGTGAAGGCGATTCTAGGGGCGCTGAGGAGCGATAGATTCGCCGAGAAGCTGAGTAGGCTACCGCATTACAGAGTCGCCGAAGAAACCGGGCAGAAGCTCTATCCCTAAGAAGCGGGCGAGTGAATGAGATAAAGGCTTTTATATGCAGCTCTGATGACTAATTATCGTGACATCTGTGAGTGGTTATGCGAATAGGATAGCTTGGGTTGATCTCGCTGAGAAACGCGTTGAATATCTCGAAGTTGATGAGGATGAGGCCGCCAAGTTCATCGGTGGAAGAGGCCTCGGCGGAAGATTCCTCCTGAAACATGCCGTTGGCAAGGATCCCCTATCACCCGAGAACATTCTCGCGATCATGGTCGGCCCGATGACGGGCAGCGATGCCCCCCTATCCAATAGAATCGCTGCCGTGACGAGGTCCCCGCTCACCGGCGGATTCGCGGATAGCCATTGCGGCGGGTACGCTGGGCCGGCGCTCAAGCTCTCGGGCTTCGATGGAGTGGTTCTGGCCGGAGCATCGGATGATCCTGTCCTTCTCGTAGCCAAGAATGGCGCGATCATTATTGATAGCGCGAAGGCGCTTTGGGGCAAAACTACTTTTGACACGTATCAGTCGGTTAGGAGGAAGTATGGCGCGGAGGCCGTGTTCTACGGCATCGGGCCCGCTGGAGAGAACCTCGTGAAGTTCGCAAACATAATGCATTTCAGCAGGTTCGCGCCTGGTGGCAGGGCTTCCGGAAGATGCGGCACTGGGGCCGTGATGGGGAGCAAGAGGGTTAAGGGGCTCGTGATGCTTCCAGATCTGAAGAGGAAGCCTCAGCCCGCTGACCCGAGCAAGTTCAGGAAAGCTGTGGATGAATCGCTTAGGAAGATTCGGGAGAGCGGGGTGACGAGCCCGGGGAAGGGCGGCTTATCCGTCTATGGGACCGCGGTGCTCGTGAACGTCATAAATGAGCTCAAGGCATTCCCGACGAGGAACGCGAAGCAGACCATCTTCGAGCACGCCTACTACATCTCGGGCGAGAACCTGAGGGGGACGATTCTGAGGAGGCAATGGACGTGCTTCATGTGCCCCGTGGCGTGCAAGAGGGAGTCCGAGGTCAAGGATGGGAAGTTCAAGCACGAGAGCGAGGGACCGGAATACGAGTCGATCTGGGCTCTAGGAGCGATGACGGGGCTGGGGCACATCGAGGCCATATCATACCTGAACTACCTCGCCAACGCATACGGTCTTGATACGATAGAGCTTGGAAACACGCTCGCAGTCGCATGCGAGGCGTCCGAGATGGGATTGATAAAGGATGCGGTGAAGTGGGGCGACGCGGACGCGTTCATCGATCTCGTGAAGAAGATAGCTTACCGCGAGGGAGAGCTCGGCAACCTGCTGGCTGAAGGGGGAGCGAGGGCGGCTGAGAAGCTCGGCGCGCCCGAGATCTCGATGTCCGTTAAGGGGCTGAGCATACCTGCTTATGATCCGAGAGGCGCTAAGGGCATGGGATTGACGTATGCTACCTCGAATAGGGGTGCCTGCCACCTCAGGGCATATGCCATATCCTCCGAGGTCCTCGGAATACCCTACAAGACGGATCCGCTCGCCTACGATGGCAAGGTCGATATCGTGATTCTCTTTGAGAGGCTATTCGCGATCCTTGATAGCATGACCTTCTGCAAGTTCAGCAGCTTCGCCATGACGAAGGAGGATTATGCAGCCCTATACTCCGGCTTAACGGGCCTAGAGGTAACGCCCGACGACTTGGACAAGATAGGCGAGAGAATATGGACTCAGGAGAGGTACTTCAACCAGCTTCACGGCTTCTCGCGAAAGGATGACATACTGCCGAGGAGGTTCTTCGAGGAAACCTCGTCCCACGGCCAAGTCTATGATCGCGAGACGTTCGAGAGAATGCTCGACGAATATTATCGCAAGCATGAGTACGATCCCGATGGGAGAGTTCCCGAGGAGACGTTGAAGAAGCTCGAGATAATCTAGGCTTCATCATTTCTCTCCCAAATTTTTATTTTCCTCCGCAGACGGGGCATCCCGGATTCCTCCTTACTTCTACCACATGGAAGGAGAGATCCATTCCGTCTATCACTATGAGCTTTCCGACTGCTGGCTCGCCTAGGCCGGTGAGCATCTTTATGGCCTCTAGGGCCTCGAGAGAGCCAACTACTCCTGGAAGCGGTCCCAGAACCGGGATCCTCTCCTGCTCAGCGGGCTCCCTCGGTATCAGGCATCTGAGGCACGGCCCTTTTCCCGGGATTATCGTCATCAGCCTCCCCTCAATACCATATATCGCGCCATGAATGAGCGGCTTCCCGCGCTCCACGCATGCATCATTCAAGATGAACCTAGCCCTAAAATTATCGAGGCAATCAACCGCTAGATCCACTCCAGATAGTAGATCTCCGGAATTCTCCTCCATCAGCCTTTCTCTTATCGCCTCGATCTCCACTTCAGGGTTCAGCTCTTTGAGGCGCCTAGCGGCCACCTCGACCTTCGGCTTGCCGAGGTCGCTCGTGCCGTATAGTATCTGCCGGTTGAGGTTGCTGAGCTCCACATCGCCGTCATCAACTATTCTCAGCAGGCCAACGCCGGCTGAGGCGAGGTAGAGTGTTGCGGCGGACCCGAGCCCCCCGACTCCCACGACCAAAACTTTAGCCCTTTTCAGCTTCAGCTGCCCCTCGACGCCGAGTCCGAGAAACCTTATCTGCCTATCATATCTCTCGAGCTCCCTAGGAGATAGCTTATCCACCTGCGACTGGTGGTATGAAGGCGACCGAGTCTCCATCCCTTAGTCTAGTCCTTAAACCATCTAAATACATTATCTCCCTTCCATTCACAAGGACCTTCACGTTCGGATTTTCGCCCACGAGCCTGCTGATATCCAGTCTCGACCCATACTGCTCCTCCAACTTCTTGAGCAGATCCTCTATGGTCGAGCCCTCTGGGAGCTCGAGATAGAGCATTCCGGTGCCGCCAAATATCTCGCGGAGCGTTGCAAAGGTCTTAACGATGATCTTCAAGGGAGCGCCTCCTTTACTGTTTCCTGCTATTGCCCTGAGATTTATCTTTTAGGAACCTCGCGCTCTCCCATTCTTTAGACCTTAACCCATTCTACTCCAAGATCTCTGAAAATTGATAATAGGAGCTCGCGATCCTGTCCTCGCAACCCCTTCCAGTCTATGATGGCGAGCCTAGGTCGCTCCACGGTCTTCTCGAATGCCTGCTCGATAAGCGCCCTATCCACTGGCATGGCGTATTTCGGGCACATGTGGCCGAAAGAATACTCCTCTGCCAGGGCGAGCCTCGTGAAAGAGGGAGCGTAGTGTCCTCCGCCAAAGCCCACCGCCGGCGGCGGCCCCGAGCAGATCTCGCAGGCGGCCATGCATGCGCGCGCTACGGCCTCGACCGCTCTCTGATCCGGCGCCTCCCCCGAGGGGCCTCCAGCCTCGACGAACATCGTTGGTATGGATGTGGCTGGGCCGTGATGAGTAACCTCCAGGCCTATGCTCCATTCATTAAGTCCAAGGCTCGAGGCTGCATCCCGGAGCGCCTGCAGAGCTCCATAGAGAGCTATAGCGCTCGTCGGCGATAATGTTCTCGGAAGGCCTCCCACGAGCACCTCATCCCCCCAGTTTCCGACGGGGTGTGTGAGAAGAGCTCTCACGCCGGCCTCGGATCTATGGGATGAGGCGACAACCTGGAGCTCGGGCTTCAGATCCTCGCCCAATCCATTCGCGTGAACATGCTTCTCCCTTATCACCCTGAGGCCTATACCTCCTCTCGCGTAGAGGTCATTTCCGATGGGCTTGAAATCATACTCCTCGAGAAGGAGCCTGCCGACGAGCATCGATGTTGGATCCGCCTCCGAGACCACTATCAGCTTCATCTCTCCATCGGGATGGAATATGCTTATCCGGGATTCCTCTAAAATATTGCCCCCTTAGGCTAGAGACTGGATGAAGTTTAGGGCTCTGAGGAAGCCCCTGATATGCAGCCACGTGGCCGGGCAGCTTCTCGAGGGAAAGCGCCGAGGCCTCAGGAGCATCAGGACATCGCTGGATCTCGGCAGAAGCTACGTTGAGGTTGAGCTCCTCGATCATGGGATGCGCTGCGGCGATGTGGAGCTCGGCTGGGATTACGTCGAGCTCGCCCGCTCCAGGGAGAGGGATATCTACGCGATCGAGGGCGGCCGGCTTATGCCGCTATCAATAGCATCGGAGCACTTCTACAAGCTCGTCCTAGTGAAGTGGGGTAAGCCTCCAACCCTCGAGATAGATGGAATACACATGCACAGGATACTCGATGTAACGCCGGATGTGGACTCGGAGATGAAGGTGGCTCTCCTCGGAGACCTTAGGTGCAGGAGGGTCCTCGACGTCTGCACCGGGCTCGGCTACACGGCGGCGGCCGCGCTGAGGAGAGGAGCATGCTCGATAGTGACTATAGAAAAGGATGAGAACGTCCTGAGGCTCGCCGCGCTCAATCCTTGGTCATGGGAGCTTGAGGATGATAAGGTCGAGCTCGTGCTCGGCGACGCCTTCGAGGCCATAAATGAATTTGAGGAAGAGTTCGACGCTGTGATCCATGATCCCCCGAGAATATCGCTCGCCGGGAACCTCTATAGCCTCGAGTTCTATATGAGGCTCGCTAAGGCCCTCAAGCCCGGCGGGAGAATCGTGCACTACGTCGGCCAGCCGGGAATACGCAGCGGCAAGAAGATATGGAGGGGCGTTCTTGAGAGGCTTAGGCAGGCGGGCTTCGATGCGAGCTATGATGAGAGGTCTCGATGCGTTTATGGCAGGAAACGCTAATAGAGGCTGCTTCCCGGGATTCTGCCGGATATGCCGAGGAAGATCATAGGCCATGGGACTTGGATGGATAAGGTCGCGGCCGAGCTCATCGAGAGGGAGAAGAAGCTTGGCAGAAGCCTGGACGTAATAAGGGCTGAGAGCGGTCTAGGAGCCTCCGGGATACCTCACATCGGAAGCATGGCTGATGCCGTGAGAGCGTATGGCGTGACCCTCGCCCTTAAAGAGCTTGGATACAACTCGGAGTGCATAGCCTTCACCGACGACATGGATGGGCTCAGAAGAGTTCCAGCCGGAATGCCGAGAGAGCTCGAGGAATATCTTCTAAAGCCGGTCTCATCGATCCCGGATCCTTACGGCTGCCACGAGTCGTTCGCCGCTCACATGAGCGGGATGCTGAAGGATGGGCTCGAGAAAGCCGGGATAGAGTGCAAATACTTGTCGGGCAGGCAGGCCTACGCCTCCGGGCTCCTATCCGAGGAGATCCACAAGATTCTGATGAGCGCGAGGAGGATAGGCGAGAAGATCGAGGAGCTGACGGGCCAGACGAAGTTCAAGCAGATGCTCCCCTACTTCGCGGTATGCAAGAGCTGCGGCAGGATATACACGACGCAGGCATACGAGTATGATCCGGGGAGGAGGGTCGTGAAGTATAGGTGCGTCGGCGTGGAGGTTAGGGGGAGATATTTCGAGGGATGCGGGTATGAGGGCGAGGCCGATATCAGGAGGGATGATGGTAAGCTCGCGTGGAAGACGGAGTTCGCGGCGAGGTGGGCAGCCCTAGACATAAGATTCGAGGCCTATGGCAAGGATATCGCGGATTCCGTGAAGGTGAATGACTGGGTATCGAGGGAGATCCTGGGATTCGAGCCGCCGATGCACGTGCGATACGAGATGTTCTTAGACGCCTCCGGGAGAAAGATCTCGAAGTCTCTTGGAAACGTTTTCACGCCCCAGCTCTGGTACAGGTATGGAGTTCCCCAGAGCCTTCTCCTGCTGCTCTTTAAGCGGGCTGTTGGAACCCGCGTTCTAACGCTCCACACAATTCCGAGGCTCATGGATGAGCTGGACTACCTAGAAGACGTCTACTTCGGCAAGGTTAGAGTGGATAATGAGCTGGAGATGGCTAAGCTCAGGGGATTATACCTGTACTCCCATCTCCTGAGACCCCCCGAGAAACCCTCACCCCACGTACCATATTCCTTGATCGTGGAGCTCGCGCTGGTCGCGCCCGATGGAAAGGAGCTCGAGTTCATCGTAACCAGGCTTAGAAGATATGGATACGAGCTGGATGAGAGGGCGGTGGAGAAAATCAGGCTCGCGATAAACTATGCGAGAGATCTGGGGGCGGTTGAGAGAAAGCCCGTCGAGCTATCCGAGGAGGAGAGAAAGGCGATCGGCGAGCTCATGGAGCTGATTAAGGCCTCGCAGAGCGGCGAGGAGATTCAGTCCGCGATCTTCCAGGCGGCGAGAAGCGCCGGCCTATCCCCAAGGGAGTTCTTCAAGAAGCTCTACCTGATCTTCCTAGGTAGGGAGAGCGGCCCGAGGCTCGGAGCCTTTCTCTGGGACTTGGGAAAGGATAGGGCGCTGGAGATACTCCGCTCGAGCCTCCAGCAAACCTGAATACTTATATAATAGGCGAGGAACAAAATCCCGTCCAAAAGGAGTCGTAAAGGGAATGAGTGAGTTGGTAAAGATAGGCCAGTTAAACCCGCGCTCTAGAAACGTGAATTTGATCGCGAAAGTTGTTAGCAAGTCGCCGGAAAGGGTTGTTTCATCGCAATATGATCAGAGGGAACATAGGCTTAGCGAGGCCCTGATAGCTGATGAGACGGGAGCGATAAACCTGGTTCTCTGGGATGATAAGATAGACGATATCAGGGAGGGCTCGACAATCAAGGTGACGAATGGCTTCATTAAACTCTTCAAGGGAAAGATGCAGCTAAACTTGGGGCGATATGGATCGGTCGAGGAGGTCGATGAAGCCATAGAAGAGGTAAATCTAGACAACAATCTCTCCGAGAGCCCCCAGCCGCAGATGAGCTTCGGCGGTAGAAGACCTCCAAGGCGTTTTAGGCGAAGATAGCCCGTTAGAAGCGGGTACTCGGGGCCTCCCCCGGGAAACCACTATTTTTATATCCTTTTTATGAGTTAGACATATGTGGCGGAAGATTTGAGCGATGAGAGCTTTGAGGTGGTGGTTGCCGAGACTCCGAGGATCGAGATTGCTATACCGCGGGAGAAGCTTCTCTCCTTCATCAAGCTGGCCGAGGAGCTCGGCTGGAGTAAGGCGAGAATTAAGCGATACATCACCACCGCTCTGAGATTAAGGGAGCTGGAGAGGCGTTATGGGAAGAGCTACGCGGCCCTCGTCAAGAGCTATGAGAAGCTTGTGGCCGATGAGGTCAAGCTCAAGTACTCCATCGAGCAGCTCATGGAGAAGCGCAGGCAGATGGAGGAGGATCTCAAGCTTTACATGGAGCAGTATAAGCTGACTTTGGAGGCCGTTCAGAGCGTTGGAAGACTGGTTGGGGACTTAAGGGCGAGGGGGCTCGACTTAGGCGACCTCGAGAAGGCCTTGAGAGCGCTGAACTTCATGAAGGAGGCGGGATACGATGTCGAGGAGATATTGAATAGGCTGAAGAACATCGAGAGCTATGAGTCCTCGATCAAGGAGCTCGAGAGCGCTATTGAGGAGATGGGGAGGAACTTGGAGAATCTCGAGAGTGAGAAGAAGAGGCTTCTCAAGGAGATCGAGGAGATACATGGGATAGCTGGCGATCTGGAGGACTTGAAGAGGGCCCGGGAGGCTTTGGAGGAGAGCATTAAGCAGGCCGAGGCTGAGCTCTATGACGTATCCAGGCGATTGGAGAGCACTAGATCAGAGCTCGATGCTCTCCTCGGCTATAAGGCCTCAATCGAGGAGCTGCGCAGAATGATTAAAGAGTTTGAATCAGAGGTTGAGAGGCTGAGGGCTGAAAGGGATTCACTGCGGAGCGAGGTGGCGCAACTCATTGGAGCACGGGCCAACATCGAGGAGATTAGAAGGAGGATGGAGGAGGAGCAGGGGAGGCTGGCTGCTCTGGAGAAGGAGATCGAGAATAGGCAGTCTTATCTCGAGATACTTGAGGGCGAGCTCGCGGCAGCATACTCCATCCTAAAGCTCTTCGCGGAGCCCGGCGCCATTGATGCGGAGGATCTTGAGCCGCTCGTCACGCATCTTCAGAGGATCTTGAAGATTAAGAGGGGCGAGCTTCCGGCCTTAAAGCCACTTGAGCCCCATCTCCTGAACAAGATCAGGGAGGAGCTGGTATCGCTAATCATACCGTATGTCAGGGGCGAGTTCGCGCCTAAGAAGGCCTTTGATCAGCTCGAGAAAGAGGTTAGGAGGCTGCGAGAGGAGAAGGAGGCTTTGGAGGAGGAGTTAAGCTCCCTCAGAAAGCTCGTGGAGGCTAAGCCTCAGGCTGTCCAGGCCGAGCAGCCGAGGCCATCGCTCGAGGCGATCGCGCCTAGCGGCGAGGCCGTGAAGCTGAGGACGCTTGATCAGGGCAGGAGGTTTAGGATAAAGTGCCCCTCATGTGGCGAGATCTCGGTCGTCGTCTCACCGACGGCTGAGGAGCTCGAGAAGCTCGAGTCGAGCGGATGCAGGCTGAAGTTCACATGCGGGTGCGGCAAGTCGGTGATGATTCCGCCCGACGTCCTGTTGAGGAAGCTGGAGGCGGGCGGCGGTTGAGCGGCCGAAGAGCCAACCCCATAATCATGATGCTGGCTTGGAGAGCTAAGAAGCTCAAAGTGGAGGACGTCGAGAAGATACTCGCCGCTGTCGCCTCGATGAGCGAGGAGCCCTTCACATTAACCGACGTCATCGAGAGGCTTCCAGACGAGGTTAAGGCGGATCGGAATAGGAGGAGGCGCGTTGGAAACCTGCTTCAAGCCCTAGTATCCGTGGGCTATCTCTCGAAGCCGAGTGAGCGCAAGTGGATGAAGAACGCGCCGACGCTAAGTCATTTCCTGAGCCAGCATCTCCTAGAGCTCTCATCTATCGAGATGCTTTCTCCGCGCCTTTCACCGGCTGGTGGGAAGGTGATCGGCCGCCGGCAGAGGCTGGGCCAGGCATCCTCAACGTGATCGAGCCCTTCCAGCTCAGCGGGATCTCGGCGAAGCTCCACTCCCTATTGAGGAATCTCGCAGCTATGATGGGCTTCGGCCTTATCTCGGCCCCGCAGTGCGGGCATCTAACCGCGAAGAGCCTGCAGAACTCTAGGAGCCTCTCGACCTGGGAGCTGTTCAATATCGCGTAGGACTTGCTCGTGGACTTGACCTCTATGGCCAGGAGCTCGCCGGAGTCAACCGCTATTACATCGGGCTTCGGGAGCTTTCCGGAGCCGCTTCCAGGAGTTCTAACAGCGTATGTCCCGGGCTCCCCGCGGTCAGCGAACATCCTCACGAGATAATATTCTCCTTCATAGCCCATTCTCGCCTTATATCTCGGCGAGGAGGGGTTTCTAGGTCTTCTGGGCATGATCTCCGGCCAGAAGCTAGCGAACCGGCACTATTATTATGGTTATCCTTTCAGGGCATAGCCGAGATATACTGCGAGCATTCTTAGAGCTCGAACTCGTATGTCCGCGTCTTCCCCGCTTCTCGAATTGATGCATATAACTTTGCGAGGGCCTCATTCAGCCCTAGCTCCATCAGCTTCTGAGGAGTCGGCAGGCCGTTATCATCCCAGCCTCTCAGCTCATAGTATGCTCTGAGGAGGACGGCGAACTTCTCCCCATCCAGGATCGCGCCCTTTGTCTCGCCCTCTGGCACAGGGTCCTCGAAGTCCCTTGCCGGGAGCGTGTCATCCTTCGCGCTTATCCCCTTCTTGAGGAAGGCGATAATCCTGACCAGGTTCCAGACCCTCTCCGAGCACTTGAGAAGCTCATCAAGCGATGTCTCCCTGCCCGTGACGGCCGAGTATGCCTCAGCATAGATCCCGGGGTCTATCTTCAGCTCAACCCACGGTAGCCTGCATACGCCGAGCATGTCGAATAATGGCCTAATATGCTGCAGGTAAATCACCTTCTCCGCCTTATCGCGGCCATAGCTGGTTCTTCCAGCCTCCACGTCATACGTTATCGCCCATGACCTGTTATGATGCGCGCCTATATCGCATGTCGCGTAGCTCAGGGCCATGGCCGTCGCAGCCCTATGATCATATGCGCTTATCTCCAGGCATTTCACGTGCATCGCGAACTTCTCCGAGCCCCTTTTGACGTAGCTCGCAACCGCCTTAACGCCTTGGGCCAGCAGGCTTCCTATCCCCCTCCTGTGAGCTATCATCTCTATGAGCTTGTAGATCTTGTCGGCCTCGCCCCACGTGATCTCGAAGCCGAGCTCATCCCGCGTGATCAAGCCCCTCTGAAAGCACTCTATCAGGAATGCTATCACCGATCCCGCGCTTATCGTGTCAATGCCGTGGTAGTCGCAGAGGTAATTCGCCATCGCCACCTCCTGAAGCGTTCTAAGCCCAAGATTCGAGCCGAGCATTGCCAGATTCTCGTAATCAACGACGACGAAATCATCATCCACCTTCAGAGCGTGGCCGCATGGGATTATGCAGTTAGCGCAGGCGGAGACATAGGCCTGAGACTCGTGAACCGCTTTTCCCGAGATCGCCTCGGCATACTCGTATACCGTCTTCTGGAAGTTGTATGCCGGCAGCGCCTCGACGCCGTTCGCCCACTCGATGGTCATGTTCGTCCCATATTTCATCCAGCTCTCATAGGCAGGGCTCGACTTAACCTCCTGGACGAATCTTCTATTCACCTCTCTTAGCCTCTCCGGATCCGCGATTTCCACGGACCCGCTTCCGCGGGCCACGATCGCCTTCAGGTTCTTGCTCCCCATAACGGCGCCCATGCCCGTTCTCCCGGCCTGGGAATGCCTTCGCTCCCTAACGCCCCAATCCACGTTTATCGACGCATACACCACCATCTTCTCCCCGGCGACCCCTATGGTCGCCACAGAGCAGTCTCCATGCTTTTCCCGGAGCGCGCGATCGGCGTCCTTGGAGCTCATGCCCCAAAGCCCTTGATCCTCGATGACCTCGACGCCGCCATCATCCACCAGCAGGTAGCTCGGCGCGCTGGCCCTTCCCCTTATCACGAGCGCGTCGAAGCCCGCCCTCCTCATCATGTAGCCAAAGTATCCCCCAACGCTGCTGTCGCCATACATGCCGGTCTGAGGGCTGATCGCCGCGAAGCTCGTCTTGCATCCTCCCAGGAAGCCCGTCGCCGCCAGCGGCCCAGTCGCCACCACGAGAACGTTCGACGGATGCGTTCCATGAATTATGCCCTCGAGATTCTCGAAGATTATCTGCGCGCACCATCCTCTTCCTCCTATGAAGTCCCGGATGAGCCTTTCATCCGGATCGGAGACGCGGACTCGACCCTCCGTTAAATCCACTTCCGCTATCTTGCCGTAGCCGCGCATCAAGCCTAAAGCTGAGATTTGATCCAATTAAAGGATTCCGCGCAGAGGTGAGCTACTTCATCGGGCATCGGCAGGGCTTTGAGCCGCAGGCCGGGCAGCCCGCCCCGTATCTCGCCAGAATCGCCTCCTCGAGATCTATGCCGACCACGTTGCAGAAGCTGAGGAGCCACGCGAGGAGATCCGCGACCTCGCATTCCAGCCCAATCCTATTATTCTTCAGGAAGGCGTCCGCGACCTCGCCGGCTTCGGAGAGCATCCAGAGAAGAGTCTTCTCGGCGCCCCTCTCCCTATCGCGATCGAGATAGATCTCCGCCATGAGCCTCTGAATATCCCTTAACCTCATCTCAGCCATCAGCATAGGGCCGCGGCTCTCAAAATAGTTAGCCCCTTTCGCCCGCGGATGTCTCGGCACATGCTATGCTCGCTCTACGCCCCCCGAGCTCAGGATTGGGAGCGGGTTCGAGGCCAGGGCTATCGCGCCATAGAGGACGACGTCATCTCCGAGCGGAGTGATCTTGATCTCTGGAGTCCTATTCACGGTATAATTCCCGATATTCGCGATTATCGGCTCGAGCACGAGCTCCCGGTTATTCAGCGCGATCGACCCGCCAACGGTAATGAGCTCCGGATCATAGAGAGTATTGATGTTCGCGAAGCCTATCGCGTTCAGCCTCCCAATCTCTCCGACGATCTCGAGAGCCTTCTCATCGCCGCTCCTCGCCAAGTCGAAGAGGGACTTGGGAGTCAGCGCGCCCTTCACCACGAGCTCCTCGATTGCGCTTCCATGGAAGTTGCTCGGCCTGCTCTCAACAAGATATTTGACGAACCTTGGTATTCCGGCGCCCGAGCAGTATGCCTCCCAGTGGCCCCTGCCGCCGCAATTACATGCTAGTCTTCCCTCGAGGTCTATCACCATGTGCCCTATCTCCGCTGCGTTGCCATCCTTTCCAAGGAGCAGGGCGCCATCAACGATCGCGCCTCCGCCGATGCCCGAGCTAAGAGTAATGTAGGCCAGGTTCTTCAACCCCTTGCCAGCTCCGAAGGTCCACTCGCCCAAGACGGCTGCAGTGCAGTCATTAAGCAGATAAACCGGAATCTTGAACTTGTCTCGCAGAGCCTCAGAGATCGGCACGTTCTTGAAGGGAACATTCGGAGGGCTCAGTATTATGCCCTTCCGGAAGTCTAGAGGGCCGATCGAGCCTATGCCTATCGCGCGGACGCTCTTCAAGTCATCCGCCGAAACACTCTCTATCAAGCGGATAAACTGCTGAATGACCGCTTCAGGCGATTCCACCCTAACAGTCCTCTCCTCGATTCTCCTGAGAATTCCGGATCTAATGCTGCCCAGCGCGGCCCGAATTCTAGTAGCACCCAGATCAACTCCCACAACAAGCTCCGGCATGCACGCGATAAAAGGTCGGCCTTGAGATTTTAATCTCTTACCTTGCGAGATCTCGCCCAATTCCGCCGTTTACATCAAGCTACCTCGGCTGGAAACCTGCATCGCGGGGCCATGAAATCAAAAATGCGGGCGTTTCGCGGGGGATTCGTAGAATTCTCGATTTAGACCCTTCTCCCCCTTCTCCCGCCCTTTCTTCGGACCGAGTCGTGGGGTATGGGCGTCACATCCTCTATTCTCCCTATCATTACTCCTGATCTTGCGATCGCCCTGATCGCTGCTTGCGTTCCCGGCCCCGGGGTCTTTGCCTTAACGCCTCCAGGCGCTCTCACCTTTATGTGGACCGCCTCTATGCCCTTCTGCTTCGCTATCTCCATCACGTAGCTCGCCGCCCTTGTCGCCGCATAGGGGGTTGGCTCAAGCCTCCCAGCATCCACGAACATCCCGCCGGAAGCCCTCGCAATAGTCTCGGCGCCCGTGAGGTCCGTCAAATGAACAATAATATTGTTATAGCTCGAGTATATGTGGACTATCCCCCACTTAAGGGCCTTTTTCGGAGCTGGTGCCGCCGCTTTCTGGGCTTCTTGAGCCTGCTCAGCGCCCTCCACGCCGCTCTCAACATCCTCAGCCTGAGCGCTACTCATCTAGGGAGGCTCATCGGGGGCGCCGTATTTAAGAACTTCGCTCCACCGAGCTTCTCCGCATCATTTATTACTACGCTATCACGGTTCTCACACAAGTAGGAGAAATGGCTGAGAAGCTTTACCTGCCCGATCTGCTGGCGATCCAGCTCAAGTCCGTGGTCCACCTAGTGGAGAGCGGGCTTCTGAGGGAGGGGAAGATCCTCATACACCGCGGCCTCGTAGCCGAGGCAGAGAGGCTGGCCTCCGAGGGCGATACGCTGGCTATCGAGGGTCTCGAGAGGCTCGCCAAGACCTGTGAAACCGCGGGCATAGCAGTAGAGCACGTTGGAGCGAGCTCGAGTGGAGATCGCCTAGTAATCCTGGAGGAGGCGAGGAGGAGGGGCGCCAGCCTCATCACATGCGATCCGATCACGGCCAAGATAGCATCATCCCTCGGAGTTGAGGTGGTTTATGAGCTGCCTCCGCCACCATTCAATATCCACGAGATCTTCAGCGAGGAGATAATGAGCCTGCACTTGAAGGAGGGGCTTCCGCCCAGGGTCAAGCGGGGCTCGCCGAGAAGCTGGAGGCTCGAGGAAATCCTCGATAAGCCGGTCACGAGGGAGGAGATGGAGCTCACCCTCGCCCACCTCATGAGAGAGGCATATACATCGCTGGGATCGGAGGCATTCTTGGAGATCGATAAGCCGGCCGTCAAGATATTCCAGCTGAGGGACTTCAGGATCGTGGCCACGAGACCCCCGTTCTCCGACGGATTCGAGCTAACCATAGTCAAGCCGAAGATCAGGAGAAGGTTGGCGGACTATAGCCTGCCGCTGAAGGTCATCGAGAGGCTTGAAACCCAGGCCGAGGGAATACTGATAGCTGGGCCGCCGGGAATGGGCAAGTCGACCTTCGCGCAGGCCCTCGCGGAGCATTACAAGTCCCTGAGCAAGATCGTTAAGACCATCGAGAGCCCGCGAGACCTCCAGGTATCCCCGGAGATAACCCAGTACTCTAAGGCCGCCTCAAAGCATGATGAGCTCCATGATGTTCTCCTGCTCAGCAGGCCGGACTACACGATCTTCGACGAGATCAGGGGGCCGGAGGACTTCGACCTATTCATAGACTTGAGGCTCGCGGGTATAGGCATGATAGGCGTCATACACGCGACGACGCCCATAGATGCTATCCAGAGAATAGCGAATAGGATGGATCTCGGAGTATTGCCCTCAGTGATCGACACCGTGATCTTCATGGACAAGGGTGAGGTCGAGAAGATCTATTCCCTCGAGATGACCGTGAAAGTTCCAGCAGGGCTGAAGAAAGAGGACCTGGCGAGGCCGACGGTCATAGTGAAGGACTTCCTAACGGATGAGCCGAAATTCGAGCTCTACGTATTCGGGGAAAGAAACTTCGTGGTGCCGATCAAGAAGAAGGAAGAGCGCGGAGAGACATTAAGCAGGCCGGCATTCAAGATCACGAGCCTACTCCAAGAATACATACCGGACTTCAAGATAGAGGAGGATGGAAACCTGATAAGGCTCTACATCCCAGA